>ENA-OROM01001618-OROM01001618.1-human-gut-metagenome-genome-assembly--contig:-NODE-1618-length-19926-cov-4.128126_pt1 | contig 19926 bp, 16 predicted proteins | sample MGYA00242129_ERZ509050 | MGnify/ENA primary metagenome ERZ509050 (study PRJEB26280, sample SAMEA2338701) | human gut metagenome | biome: human gut; feature: human-associated habitat; material: faeces...
CGCGAGCTGGGTTCAGAACGTCGTGAGACAGTTCGGTCCTTATCTGTCGCAGGCGGAAGATATTTGAGAGGAGCTGTCCTTAGTACGAGAGGACCAGGATGGACATACCGATGGTGTATCAGTTGTCACACCAGTGGCACGGCTGAGTAGCCAAGTATGGACGGGATAAACGCTGAAAGCATCTAAGTGTGAAGCCCACCTCAAGATAAGATATCTCATATCGTAAGATAGTAAGATTCCATAAAGACTATGTGGTTGATAGGTTGGAGGTGTAAGTACAGTAATGTATTGAGCTGACCAATACTAATAAATCGAGGGCTTAACCACTAATATATATGAAATAGCAAGGTTAAGAAGAAAATTGGAAGGTTGGAAAGTTTACTGAAAGGAAGAAAAAGACTTTCTCTATATATTTTTGAGTGTATTTAAAAATATATTTGACTTTAGATACAAGTTATACGAGGAAAACAAGCAAAATTTTATGAAATAATACATATGTATATTGAATAAAATTTAGTGAAGTTTGACAAAGTAGAACGAAGTATATAAAGGCAAAGTACACTAAACATTTCTGGTGATGATTACATGGAGGAAATACCTGTTCCCATACCGAACACAGAAGTCAAGCTCCAATGTGCCGACGATATTTGCGGGTTACCCTGCTGAGAAAATAGGTTGTCGCCAGTTTTTTTATTTTTATAAAAATACAAGTTAAAGATTATAAGTGACAAATTATAATTTATAACTTGTATTTTTTTATGTTTATAGTATAATAGAACTGTAAAATATAATTGAAAGATAGAAAATAATGTGTAATATGTTTATCAATAAAAGACATTTTTTAGAAATGATATTAAGAGATTTTATACAAAGGAGAACAAACACAGGATAAAATTAACAGGAGATATAGCGGGGATCAATTGTTGTTGGCAAACCAGTCAAAGATAACAACAGGAAAAATGAAAGAAAAAGAAGTTGAAGAATGTAAAGTAATATTCAAATGCAGGTGGATATATTGGAATGATATCAAGACAAAACAACAAATTAGCTAGAGGAGAACAAGAAACAGTAGCAGGGGTATATACTTATAGAATAAATGATAAGTACTGTATTGAATATGATTCTGAAGATCCTTCTGCTGTTATGCTATATCAAAGTGAACTACAAAAACAAAATAAAGAAAAAAGAGAGGAAGAATCTAGATAATTTATGGGTAAAGTTATATGGAAACCAGGTACATTTATATATCCTTTACCAGTTGTAATGGTAACGTCAGGAGATATGAATAAAAATAATATTATTACTGTTGCATGGACGGGAATAATAAATACTGATAAACCAATGTGCTATATATCAGTAAGAAAAGAAAGATATTCACATGATATAATATCTAGAAACAAAGAATTTGCAATAAACTTAACAAATAAAAATTTAGCTTTTGCGACAGATTGGTGTGGAGTTAAATCAGGAGCAAAAGTTGATAAGTTTAAAGAAATGCACTTAACAAAAGAAAAAGCCAAATTTGTAAAATGTCCACTTATAAAAGAGAGCCCAGTTTCAATAGAATGTAAGGTTACAGAAATAAAAGAAATGGGAAGTCATGATATGTTTATAGCAGAAATTTTATCAATTGATGCTGATGAAAAATATATTGATGATAAAGGAGCTTTTGATATAACCAAATGTGATTTAATTACTTATGCAAATGGAAAATATTTTACGTTAGGAAAACAAGTTGGAAAATTTGGTTATTCAGTCCAAAAAAAGAAAAGAAAATGAAGAAAATATGCCAGAATAGTTGACATATTTAGAAAAACATGGTATGATATTTAAGCGTATGTGAGAAACATACGCTTAAAAAAATGAAATTGAAAAAGCATAAAGCTGGAGGTGTGTTAAATGGCTACAAAAGGAGCAAGAGAACCAATTACATTAGAATGTACAGAATGTAAAAGAAGAAATTATTTAACAGAAAAAAACAAAAAAAATAATACAGACAGATTAGAAGTTGTTAAATATTGCAAATTCTGCAAAAAACGTACAACACATAAAGAAACAAAATAAGCCTTTTAAGGGGGAAATAAGATGCCTAAAAAAGAAGTATCTAAAAATGACAAAAAAGAAAAGAAAGAAAACAAACACTTTTTTAAAGATTTTAAGGCAGAATTAAAAAGAGTAATTTGGCCAACACCAAAGCAACTTGTAAATAATACTGTTGCTGTTATTGTAATTGTACTTATTACGGCTGTTATTGTATTTGCGTTAGATTTAATATTTGAAATTGTCAACAAACAAGGGATCAATAGAGTAAAAGATTTTGTTGAATCTCATAAACAACAAGATTCTAACAATGAGGCAAATGATGCAATAGATAATATTTTAAATGCAGAAAATTCTAATAATGAGGCTGAAAATAATACAGTAAATGAATAATAAGGAGGCTAAAAATATGTCTCAACAAGAAGAATTAGTACCAAGATGGTATGTTGTACATACATATTCTGGTTATGAAAACAAGGTAAAAACAGACTTAGAAAAAACTATTAAAAATAGAGAGTTAGAAGAGTTCTTTTTTGATATTATTGTACCAATGGAGGAACAAATAGAAATTAAAGAAGGACAAAGAAAAACAAACTTAAAAAAAGTTTTTCCTGGTTATGTTTTAGTTAAAATGATTGTAACAGAAAAAACATGGTATATAGTAAGAAATACTAGAGGTGTTACAGGATTTGTTGGTTCTGGTACAGATCCAATTCCATTAACTGATGAGGAAATTAGAAAGATGGGATTTGAACAAGTAGAAGTAAATGTAGATTATAATATTAATGATACAGTTCGTATTATGGATGGACCATTAACAGATTTTACAGGAACAGTTACAGAAATCAATAAAGAAAAACATAAAGTTAAAGTATTAGTTTCAATGTTTGGAAGGGAAACACCTGTTGAACTTGAATTTTCTCAAGTCCAAAAAATTTAATTTTAATTTAGAACGAGCAGTACGAGGAAACCAAGCAAAATTTTTTAAAGCTATACGTGTGTATGTTGAAGAAAATTTTGAGATGGTTAAAAAAGTAATAAGAAGTTATAAATTAAAATTACAATAATTTGTAATTTAGGTTTTGTTTTATAACATAAATAGAGTGCTATAAATCAAAATTTTAGATTAATATACATATTACAAAACAATAAAGGAGGTGCTATAACAATGGCAGAGAAAGAAGTTAGTAATATTATAAAATTGCAAATTCCAGGAGGTAAAGCATCACCTGCTCCACCAGTTGGACCAGCATTAGGTGGTAGTGGTGTTAATATTATGGACTTTGTAAAACAATTCAATGACAAAACAGCACAAATGGCAGGAACTATTATTCCAGTTGTTATAACTGTTTATAAAGATAAATCATTTGAATTTATTACTAAAGAACCACCAATGGCAGTTTTAATTAAACAAGCTGCAAAAATTGAAAAGGGTTCAGGAAAACCTAATAGAGATAAAGTTGCAAAATTAAATAAAGCACAAGTTGAAGAAATTGCTAAAAAGAAAATGCCAGACTTAAATGCAGCATCATTAGAAGCAGCTATGAGTATGGTAGCAGGAACTGCTAGATCTATGGGTGTAGTTGTAGAAGACTAAAAAATAAATTGGGAGAAAATCAAATAGTGATTTTCGATTGAACCAAAGGAGGGTAAAAATGAAAAAAGGAAAGAGATATCAAGAAGCTGAAAAGCTAGTTGATAGAAAAAAATTGTATACTGCTAAAGAAGCACTAGATACAATTGAAAAAATGCCAAAAACAAAATTTGATGAAACAGTAGAATTACACATGAAATTAGGTGTAGATTCAAAACAAGCTGATCAACAAGTAAGAGGAACAACAGTACTTCCAAATGGTACTGGTAAAACTCAAAAAGTATTAGTATTTGCTAAAGGACCAAAAGCAGACGAAGCTACAAAAGCTGGAGCTGATTTTGTTGGAGCAGAAGAATTAATACCAAAAATTGAAAAAGAAAATTGGTTTGATTATGATGTTATAGTTGCAACTCCAGATATGATGGGTGTTGTAGGTAGATTAGGTAAAGTATTAGGACCAAAAGGTTTAATGCCAAACCCTAAATCAGGAACTGTAACAATGGATGTTACAAAAGCAATCCAAGAAATTAAATCAGGAAAAGTTGAATACAGACTTGATAAAAATAATATTGTTCACCTAGGTTTTGGAAAGGTATCATTTGGAGCAGATAAACTACTTGAAAACTATGAAACAGTTGTAAATGCTATTATAAAAGCAAAACCAGCAGCTGCAAAAGGACAATATATTAAGAGTGTAGCTATATCTACTACAATGGGACCAAGTATGTATATTGATCAAAAATAAATAAATATTGCCGAAGAAAGTAAGCATACACTTAAGTCTTACCGAGGTAAAGAAAGAAACGGAAATATCATCCAATCAATCTTTGTCTTAGTAAGAATAGGCATTATTGATTGGATGTTTTTTTAGATTAAATTGCATTCATATAAAATTTGGGAGGTGAAAAAATGGCAAGTGAGAACATTTTAAAACAAAAAGAAGAAGAAGTTAGTAAACTAGCTGAAAAATTAAAAGAAGCAAAAATAATTCTTTTAACAGATTACAGAGGAATTAATGTTGCTGATGTAACAAAATTAAGAGCAGATTTAAGAAATACAAATAGTGAATACAAAGTTATTAAAAACAACATTATAAAAAGAGCATTAGACGCAAATGGAGAAAGTGGACTAGATGATTTACTAGAGGGACCAACTGCAATTGTAATTGGAACTGAAGATTATTTAGAACCATCTAAAGTAATATACAACTTCTCTAAAAACAATGAATTCTACAAAATTAAAGGTGGAATTATAGAAGGTAAAGTAATGACAGCTGAAGAAATTATAACTTTAGCAAAATTACCATCGAGACAAGAACTTATGGCAAATTGGCAGGTGCTTTACTTGGAAATATTACAAAATTGGCTGTTGCGCTTGATGCAGTTAGGGAACAAAAAGCTAACGCCTAAACAAATTATAAAGTTTAGAATATGATTATTCTAAGTTGATTAAAATAAAAAATTATTAAAAATAAAGAAGGAGGTCATTTTAAAATGGCAAAAATTGATGAATTATTAGAAACTATCGACACTTTAACAGTTGTTGAATTAGCAGAATTAGTAAAAGGAATTGAAGAAAAATATGGAGCACCTGCAGCAGGAGCAGCAGCTGGAGCAGCTGAAGAAAAATCTTCATTTAATGTAGTATTAAAAGAAGCTGGAGCAAACAAAATCCAAGTAATTAAAGTAGTTAGAGATGCTACAGGATTAGGATTAAAAGAAGCTAAAGATTTAGTTGATGGAGCTCCTAAAACAGTTAAAGAAAATGTAGCTAAAGCAGAAGCAGAAGAATTAAAAGCTAAATTCGAAGAAGTTGGTGCTACAATAGAATTAGCATAGTTTTAAATATAACTATATATTCCAAAAAGAGTACTAGTTTAAAAGTACTCTTTTTTTGTACAGAACAACAATATATACACATATAAATTTTTTAAATAATTAAACTCATGAGAAAAATAAGAGTAATGATTAATTACAATTGATCGGAAAAATGCTTTTCTTATTGATAATTTTTAATTGACTTTAAACAATATAAGTTATAAAATAGAAAAGTAAATATATAATTAATTATGTTTGATATAACTAAAGGAGAGAAAAATAAACAATGGTAATATTACTAGATGCTATGGGTGGAGATAATGCACCTGATGCAACAATAAAGGGAGCTGTAAGAGCCATAAATCAAATTGATGCTGAAATTTTATTAATTGGAGATAAAGATATTATTAATTCAAAAGTAAAAGAATTTTATAAAAAAGATGATATCTCAGATGTATCACCAAAAATAAAAATACATCATACAACAGAAACTATAGAAATGGAGGATACACCTACTTTAGCAATAAAACATAAAAAAGACTCATCTATGGTTGTAGGTTTTAATTTACTTAAAGAAGGTAATGGAGATGTATTTATTTCTGCTGGAAACTCAGGAGCATTACTTACAGGAGCAACACTTTTAGTTGGAAGAATAAAAGGTGTTGACAGACCAGCACTAGCCGGAATTTTACCAGCATATAAAAGTAGGTTAGTTTTAATGGACTGTGGAGCTAATACAAACTGTAAACCAACAAATCTTTTACAATTTGCACAAATGGCAAGTATTTATTTAGAAACAACAATAGGAGTAAAAAGTCCAAAAGTTGGATTATTAAATATTGGTACAGAAGAAACAAAAGGTAATGAATTAATGAAGGACTCATATAAGCTTTTAAAAGAAAAAAGCGGAGAACTTGGAATTAATTTCATTGGAAATGTAGAAGGAAGAGATGCTTTTTCTGGAAATGTTGATATAGTTGTAACAGACGGATTTACAGGAAATAATTTTTTGAAAGCAGTAGAGGGATTAGGGAAATTCGTAAAAAGAACATTATCAGAAAGCTTAAAAAAGAATTTATTATCTAAAATAGCAGCACTTCCAAGTATGCCAGCAATAAAAAGATTTGCTAAAAGTGTAGATTATAAAGAATATGGTGGAGCATTGTTTTTAGGTGTAAAAAAACCAGTTGTAAAGGCACATGGAAGCAGTGACGCAAAGGTATTTGAGTTTACTATAAAACAAGCTGAACAATTTGTTAAAAATCAAGCTGTTGAGAAATTAAAAGAAGAATTTACAAAAGAAAATGAAGAAAACTTGCAAAACTAATAAAATGCGGAATATAAATATATAAAAATGAAAATATTTTTCGAATTTGCTTGACAATTATACTTACATGTATTATCTTTTAGTAAAGAGTTAAAGCAAAAAAATAAAGGAGGTGGCTAAAGTATCATGAGTTCAGAAGAAGTTTTTGAAAAAGTAAAAGAAACAATTATAGAACAAATAGGTGTAACAGATACAGCAGTTACTATGGAGGCATCTTTTATTGATGATTTAGGAGCTGATTCATTAGACATTGTTGAATTAATTATGGCGTTAGAAGAGGAATTTGATATGGAAATTCCAGATGCCGATGCAGAAAAAATAGTTACAGTAGGCGATGTTGTTGAATATATTAAAGAACATGTTGCATAAGAAAAAATATAATGAATGGTATAGTTATAGACTATACTATTTTTTATATTCTAGTAAGATTCTCCTAGTAGGAGGATTTTACGTAGAAGATAAATATGCGAATTATTAGAATTTATAGCAGTTTACACTGCGCATAAATTCTTAAAATTCGTTTTTTTTTATGCTTAAATTTCCATGCAGGTTATATTGCATAAAAATTAGACATTATGATATAATTGCCAAAGGAAGAGGTGGAAATATGAATAAAATTTTAATAAAAAATGGAAAAGTACTACTTTTAAAAAATGAAGACATTGTAATTGAAAATAAAGATATTTTAATAGAAAATGGAAAAATAGTAAAAATTGAAAGAAACATACAAGATAATGCAGACAAAGTTATAGATGCACAAAATCATATAGTTATGCCAGGTTTAATAAACACGCATGCACATATACCAATGAGCATATTTAGAGAAACTACTGAAGGATGCAAGTTATATGAATGGTTAAATGATAAAATCTGGCCAATAGAAGATAAACTAACAAGAGAAGACATATACTGGGCTAGTATGTTATCATATATTGAAATGATAAGTACAGGAACAACATGTGTAAATGACCAGTATTTTATGCCAGAGCAAATTAGAGAAGCAGCTGTGAATACAGGAGTAAGAGCAGTTATTACAAGACCAATCGTAGACATGGGCGGTGATTTACAAACAAGAATAAATGAGTTTAGAGAATTGTATGAGTCTAGAGATGAAAATAATGATCTAATTACATATTCTGTTGCTCCACATTCTTTATATACTTGTTCTGATAAAGCATTAGAAGCATGTACAAGTTTAGCAAAAGAATATAATTTACCAATACATGTACATTTTTTAGAAAGCATAGATGAAATAGAAGATATAAAAAATAAACATGGGAGACCAGCAATTCAAGTATTAAGAGACTACTTTAAAGATGTACATACAATATTAGCACATTGTGTAAAATTAACAGATGAAGATATAGAGGTTTTAAAAACCATGGACTGTGGAATTGCACATAACCCTATATCAAATTTAAGATTAGGATGTAAAATAGCTGATACAACTAAATATTTAAAACAAGGGTTAAATGTTGCTCTAGGAACAGACGGCCAAGGTTCAGGAAGTAATATGGATATGTTTGAAGCTATGAGAGTGGCATGTTTAGCTCAAGGTGGAATTCATGAAAACGAAGAAAGAATTACAGCTAAAGATGCGGTTAAAATGGCAACAATAAATGGAGCTAAATTATTACAATTAGACAATAAAATAGGAAGTATTGAAGTTGGGAAAGATGCAGATATAATTTTAGTAAATATAGAAGAAAAATTAGATAATATTACAATGCTTCCTAACTTAAATAAAATTGCAAATTTAGTATATAATACATCAGGAAGAAGTGTTGATACTACAATTGTAAAAGGCAATATTTTAATGGAAAATAGACAAATAAAAAATGTAGATGTTAATGAAGTAATTATGAAGTGCAATAAAATACTAGAAAGGCATTTATCTTAATTTTCAGAAACATTAGAAAAGGTGAAATAACAAATGTATTTAAAAAGAATAGAAATGCAAGGATTTAAGTCTTTTGCAGATAAAACAGTATTAGAATTTAAACCAGGAATTACAACAGTAATTGGACCAAATGGTTCTGGAAAAAGTAATATATCAGATGCAATACGCTGGGTATTAGGAGAGCAAAGTATGAAGTCTTTAAGAGGTGCAAAATCTGAAGACATCATTTTTGCAGGAACACAAGCAAGAAAATCATTAGGATTTGCAGAAGTATCAATTGTAATTGATAACAATGATAACAAACTTCCTATTGAATACTCAGAGGTAACAGTTACGAGAAAAATATATCGTAGCGGGGAAACAGGTTACTTTATAAACAAGGTTCCTTGCCGTTTAAAAGATATTTTAGAACTATTTATGGATACAGGTATTGGCAAAGACGGGTATAGTATAATAGGGCAAGGTAAAATTGATGAGATTTTAAGTAATAAATCAGAAGATAGAAGACACATTTTTGAAGAGGCAGCCGGAATAGTTAAATATAGAACTAGAAAGCAAGAATCAGAGAAAAAGTTAGAGCAAACAAAATTAAATTTACTTCGTATAAATGATATATTAGCAGAAATCGAAGCAAATATTGAGCCTTTGAAATTACAATCAGATAAAGCAAAACAATTTTTAGATTTAAGAGAAGAACTTAAATCTATTGAGGTTGGGCTATTTATATATAACATCAATACATATAAAGAAAAGCTAGAACAACTTGTAAAAGACGAAGATATTATTACTTCTCAAAAAGAAGCAGAAGATGGCAAAATGGAAGCTTTACAAGCTTCTAAAGAAGAATTAAGACAAGTTGTAGATGATATTACAGCTCAAATTGAAAATATGCAAAATATAGGGTTTGAAAGTTCAAATAAAATAGAAAAAATAAACTCTGAAATAGGAATATCAAATGAAAGAATACAAAACAATACTGCAAATAAGCAAAGACTTGAAGCTGAAATATTAGAAGTAAAAAGCAGAATAGAAGAACTAAAAGAAGAACAAAGACAAAAATTAGAAAAGAAAACAAATTTAACATCTAATAAAGAAAAGTTTGAAAAAGAGTTAGCAGAAAAAGAGGCAGAACTTGCAGAATTGTCAAAAAAATTATCTGCTAAAGAATTAGAAATAGAAGGCAAAAAGCAAATTGTTCAAGATAATATAGACAAAAAATATGAATTGGCAGCAGAAATAAATACACAAGATGTTAATTATGAGAACTTAGAAAAACGTAAAAAGCAACTAAAAAATGAAATTGATTCAGTTATATCTGAGTTAGATTCTACAAGATATGGTAAAAATGAAATTTCAAAAGGATTTTATGATATAGAATCAAAAAGAAATATTGCAGTAGAAAAGCTAGAGAAGAGTGTTCAAGCAAAAGAACAAAATATGCAAAAACTAAAACAATATGAAGATGAAATTTCAAAACTTACATATACACAAAGAATGAAACAAGCAAGACATCAATTCTTAATTGAAACTGAAAAAGAAAAAGAAGGATATAATAAAACAGTTAAATCTTTATTAGTAGCATGTGATAAAGACTCAAGTTTGAATAAAGGAATACATGGAGTTTTAGCAAATCTAATTTCAGTTGAAAAAGAATATGAAACTGCAATTGAAATGTGTTTAGGACAAGCACTACAAAATGTTGTAACATCAACAGAGCAAGATGCTAAAAAAATGATTGAATATTTAAGATCAAACAGTTTAGGAAGAGCATCATTTTTACCAATAGCTTCTGTTCAAGGCAAAAAGTTAGATAAATTAACTAAAATGGATGGAGTAATTGGAATTGCCTCAGATTTAGTAAAATGTAAAAAAGAATATGAGCAAATAATTTTAAGCTTATTAGGACGAACAGTAGTTGTTGAAGATATGGACACAGCTATTGCACTTGCTAAAAAAGATAAATATTCATTTAGAATAGTAACTCTAAAAGGTGACATCATAAGTTCTAGTGGTTCTATTTCAGGCGGAAGTGTACAAACTAAAACAGTAAATATTTTAGGAAGAAGCAGAGAAATTGAAGACCTAGAAAAGGAACTTAAAAAACTAGAAAAACAAATTGCTGACAAAACAGCAGAAAAAGAAGAGTATGCATCTTCTATTGGAGATAGTATTGAGGAGACAGCTAAACTTGAAAAAGAATTACAAGAAATTGAAATAATATATGCAACAGAAAAACAAAAAATGGTTGCAGTTGAGGAAAATATTACTCGTTTGGAAAATAGGCTTGCTAAATTAAAAGAAGAAGTTACACAAACAGAGAAACAAAAAGAAGAAAATAGACTTTTAAAAGAGCAAAAGGAAACGGAAATACAAACTCTAACACAACAAATAGAAGAGTTAAACAAAGTAATAGAGGAATTTGCACTAAACAACAAAGATAATCAAAAATATATTGATGATTTGAATTTTGATATTACTAATTTAAAAATATCTGTTACATCTTTTGACGAAAGTGAAAGCTCAATTGAAGAAATGGTTGAAAGAATTTCACAAGATATTAAAAATAATGAGCAAAGTATTGAAAACAAAAATCAAAATATATTAGCAATAAATGAAGAAAATACTAAACTAGAACAAACTATTACAGAATATAATGCTCAAATAGAACAAATCAAACAAGAAGTAACAAATAGTGGAACTAAAGTTGAAGAGCTAAAACAAGAAAGAATTGCTAAAAATGAAAAATTAGTAAATACAGAAAATGAAATTCAAAGTCAATTTTCTACATTAGAAAGTTTGAAAGAGCAAATTATAAAACTTGATGTTAAGAAAACAAAATTAGAGCAAGATTTACAACAAGTAGTTGAAAGCTTATGGAATGAATATGAACTAACACCAAATAGTACAGAAGAATATCAAAAGCCTAATAATGTGGCAACAGCACAAAAACAAGTAAATAGTTTGCGCAATAAGATAAAAGACTTAGGAAGCATAAATATTGATTCTATTGAAGAATATAAAAAGACTAAGGAAAGATATGACTTCATGTCTGAACAACGCTTAGATTTGGAAAATACAGCATCTAAACTAAGAAAAATTATAGGCGATATGACAACAACAATGCAAAATCAATTTAAAGAAAAATTTGAGCTTATAAATAAAAACTTTAATGAAGTATTTACAGAGCTATTTAATGGTGGAAAAGCAGAGTTAATATTAGAAAATGAAGAAAATATTTTAGAATGTGGAATTGATATTAGAGTTCAACCACCAGGCAAAAAACTTCAAAACATGATGCTATTATCAGGTGGAGAAAAGGCATTTACAGCAATAGCACTATTATTTGCAATATTAAAAATAAATCCAGCACCATTCTGCATATTAGACGAAATTGAAGCTGCATTAGATGATGTTAATGTTTATAGATTTGCAGAATATTTAAAGAAGTTCTGCAAGCAAACACAATTCTTAGTAATAACACACAGAAAAGGAACAATGGAAGCAGGAGACTCAGTATATGGTGTAACTATGGAAGAAAACGGAATAAGTAAGCTATTATCAATTAAATTAAAATAAAAAAAGAATGTCATTTAAATGACATTCCTTTTTTAGGCATTATCCTATTTTTTTATCGTATTCTTCTAATGCCTCTAATGCATATTGAGTATCTGTCAAACAAGGTAAATATTTTTTGCCATATTTTTGTCTTGTTTCATTACCCTTTCCAGTAATTAAAACAACACTATTTGGATTATCTAAAATAGCTTCTTTTATAGCTTCTCCACGGTCTTCAATAATTTTGTAATTTCCATGTTCTTTAGCAACATACTCAGCAATTTCTTTGCAAATATCAACAGTTTCTTCTGGACCAGGATCTTCAGCTGTTAAGTAACTAACTTTTGAATGAATACCAGAAAGAGTACCTAAATCCCTTCTACGAAGTTGAGCTTTTCCACCAGGGCAACCAAATACTGTAATTATATTTTTATCAGGATATTCTTGTTTTGTAGATTCATATAATTTTTGGAAACTTAATTTATTATGAGCATAGTCAACAATAACAATAATATTTCCATCTTTGCTAACATGTGCTTCCATTCTACCACTGGCTCTAGCTACTTTTAGACCATTATAAATGTTTTTAAATGGAATGTTTAAAACCATTGCAGTAGCAATTGCAGCTAAAGCATTTTCTACATTAAATAATCCAGGCATTGTTAGTAATATTTCTTCATCAAATTTAGCTGTTTTAACTCTAAAAGAAATTGATGTGTGAGTTAATTTTTTAATATCATAAGCAAATACATCAGCTTTTTCATTTTTAGTGCTAAATGTAATAATCTTTTTAGATTTTTGGGCATTTTCTAAAATACGGTCAATATAGTCTGAGTCTAAATTTACACAAGCGTTTTCAACTTGGGCAAAAAACTTTAATTTATAAGCAAAATAGTCTTCAAAATTAGGATGTTCAATTGTACTAATATGGTCTTCTGAAATATTTAAAAATACACCAACTTTATATAAAACATCATGAACTCTATCTAGTTTTAAAGCTTGGCTACTAACTTCCATAACTAAATTTTGCATTTTACAATCAACAGCATTTGCAATGTGTTCTTGCAAATCAATAGATTCTGGGCTGGTAATTAATGATTCTTTACATTCTTTACCATCATAGGTATCAATAGAAGAAACTATTGCAGTATCTGGTAAATTGTGTTCTTTCATGTAATCATCTAAAATACTTTTTATGTAATAAGCAGTTGTTGACTTTCCTTTTGTACCAGTAAGACCAATCATATTTATTTTGTCAGCTGGAAAATCATAATACATACAAGAAACAGCAGCTAAAGCTTTTCTTATATCATTTACAACAATATGTGGAAAATCTGGGTTTGTTACATTTTCAGGTTCTGCAATATATGCAGTAGCACCATTTACAATTGCTTCATTTAAATATTCAGGTTTATAGTTTAAACCTTTACAAATATATAAAGTGTTATTAGCAACTTCTTTTGAATTATGTTCTAATTTTTCAATTGAAGTATTTAATATGTTATCACATAAGCAAACATTTTCTACTAAGTTTTCTTTTTTTAAAATATCAATATAATCTTTTAATAAATAACGTTTCATAAGTGCTCCTAGTCATATAAATTTGATAATATTTTATATCAAAATATAACAAAATGCAATACAAATATAAATACAAAAGTAAGGCATAAAATTTTGTTGAAATTTGTCTAAATACATTATATAATAATAAATGAAAATAGGGAGGATGTTTATGTTTGGATATAGATCAGACGGAAGAAAGATAAAAAATATTCCGCCGTTTTTTAAGATTATTCCGCAGGTAATGAGAACAAGAAGTGATTCACAAGTTTATTATACTTATGATATGCCTATAAAAGAAATTGATAATTATATTGATAAAAAAGCTGAAGAAAACATTAAAATTTCATATATTGATATAGTATATTCAGCATTAGTAAGGCTTATGGCTCAGAGACCAAGGCTTAATAGATTTGTAATGAATGGTAGAACTTATGCAAGAAATGAGATATTTATATCATTAGCTATAAAAAAGAATTTAACTGATGATGGAATAGAAACTACAATAAAATTACCATTTACAGGTAAAGAAAACATTTTTGAAATAAAAGAAAAATTAGGAAGTGTTATTAATGAAAACAAAAATGTTGAAAAAAATAATGATACAGATGCGTTAGCCAGAACTTTATCGATAATACCAAATTTTGTTTTGAAATTTGCAGTAAGCACAATAATGTTTTTAGATAAGCATGGAATTTTACCAAAGGCTATTATAAAGGCAAGTCCATTCCATACAAGTGCATTTTTAACAAATGTGGATTCACTTGGAATAGATGCAATATATCACCATTTATATGACTTTGGAACGACAGGAATATTTTTAGCAATGGGAAAAAAGAAAAAAGCTACATATATGATGATGATACTTTTAAAGAGGAAAAATGTATATCACTTGCCTTTGTGTGTGATGAAAGAATTTGTGACGGATACTATTTTGCAAACTCTGTAAAGTTATTTAACAAATACCTAAAAAAGCCAGAGCTATTAGAAGAAAACATAGAAAAAGTAGAAGACTGTAAATAAAATTATAGGAATAAATGTAAATACAAAAGTGTTTGCATTTATTTTTTTGTAGAAGACAAATACGCGATTTATTAGAATTTCTAGCAGTTTGCACTGTATAGAAATTTTTAAAATTTGTATTTTTTACATAAACCAAGTACAAGCATCATATAATTAACTAACTTAAAACAAAGGAGGATAATTATGTGGTACACATTATCTACGAAAGAAGTAGAAAGGCAAATGCAAACTAATATTGAGTTTGGTTTAAACGAAAAACAAGTAGAGGACAAGCAAAATAAATTTGGACTGAATAAGCTAGAAGAAAAGAAAAAAGAGAGTATAATTATAAAATTCGTAAAACAATTTAATGATTTTATGATAATTATATTAATAATTGCCTCAATTATTTCAGCAGTAGTAGCAAAACTAGAAGGAAGTAATGATTATTTTGATTCAATTATAATAATTGCAATTGTAGTATTTAATGCTATTATGGGATTAGTGCAAGAGGCAAAGGCGGAAAAATCATTAGAAGCGCTTAAGAAAATGACTGCACCCACTTGTAAAGTAAAAAGAGATGGTAAAATATGCACTATAAAAAGTGAGCAAATAGTTCCAGGAGATATTGTACTACTAGAAGCGGGAAATTATGTACCAGCAGATTGTAGATTAATTTCAAGTTCTAACTTAAAAATAGAGGAATCTAGTTTAACAGGTGAAACTGTACCAGTTTTAAAAGACGCCAATTGCATGCTAAAAGAAAAAACAGCATTAGGAGACATGGTAAATATGGCATTTTCAACTACAATAGTAGCTAATGGACATGGAGAGGCAATTGTAACAGAAACAGGAATGAATACAAAAGTAGGCAAAATTGCAAAAATGATTATTACAAATGAAGCACCTGAAACACCAATTCAAAAGAAATTAGGAGAAGTAGGAAAAACGTTAGGAATAGCATGTTTAGGGATTTGTTTATTGATATTTATAATTGGACTTTTAAAGAAAATTGAACCGATAGAAATGTTTATGACATCAGTAGGATTAGCTGTAGCAGCAATACCAGAAGGACTGCCTGCAATAGTAACAATTATGTTATCAATTGGTGTAACAAAAATGGCAAAGAAAAATAGCATAATTAGAAAGTTACCAGCAGTTGAAACATTAGGCAGTAGTAGTGTTATATGCTCAGATAAAACAGGAACTCTAACACAAAATAAAATGCAAGTTACTAAAATAGCAAATATAAATGGAGAAACTAATGATAAAGAATATATAAAATGGTTAATTGGTATGACTACAATGTGCACAGATGTGGAAATATCAAGAGAAAATGGAAAAATAGAACTAACAGGAGAACCAACTGAAAAGGCAATAGTTAACAAAGCTTTAGATGAAGGACAAAACAAAATTGAGTTATATAATGTAATGAAACGTGTAAAAGATATTCCATTTGACTCAAGTAGAAAAATGATGACAACAATTCATAAAATACCAACTGGATATAGAGTTATAACAAAAGGTGCACCAGATATATTATTAAAAAGATGTAACAAAGTATATGAAAATGGAAATGTAACCACATTAGATTATTCAAAAACTAAATTGATAGAAAATCAAAATAATAAAATGGCAGATGAGGCCTTAAGAGTATTAGCAATAGCATATTTAGATATACCAAGTCTGCCAAGCAAGATAGATAGTGAGAATATAGAAAAAAATCTGATTTTTATTGGACTAATAGGAATGATAGATCCACCAAGAGAAGGAGTAAAAGAAGCTGTTACAACCTGTAAAAAAGCTGGAATAAAAACTGTAATGATTACAGGAGATCATATAATAACAGCAAAAGCAATTGCAAAAGATTTAGGCATATTAAGAGGCAGTGATTTAGCAATTACAGGTGAAGAACTAGATAAAATACCGCAAAGCATATTACAAAAAAACATTATGAATTATTCTGTTTTTGCAAGAGTAACACCAGAACATAAAGTTAGAATAGTTAAAGCATATCAGTCAACAGGTGCGGTGGTAGCAATGACAGGAGATGGTGTAAACGACGCACCAGCATTAAAAAATGCTGATATTGGAATTGCAATGGGAAAAAATGGCACAGATGTTGCTAAAAATGCAGCAGACATGGTCTTGACAGATGATAATTTTGTTACAATTGTTGAAGCTGTTAAACAAGGAAGAAATATATTTGATAATATAAAAAAGGCTGTACATTTTTTAATTGCAACAAATATAGGAGAAATTGTTACCATATTTTTGGGATTGTTATTAGGTTTAAAATCTCCACTTTTAGCTATTCAACTATTGTGGATAAACTTAGTAACTGATTCACTCCCAGCAATTGCTTTGGGACTAGAAAAGCCAGAAGCGGATATAATGAATAAAAAACCTAGAGATAATAAAAAGGGAATTTTTGCAGACGGATTATGGCAAAAAATAATTGCAGAGGGAATAATGTTAGGTGCTTTAACATTAGTGGCATTTAGTTTAGGAAATTATTTATATGGAATAGAAGTTGCAAGAACAATGGCTTTTGTGAGCTTAGGATTATTAGAACTAATACACAGTTTTAATATAAAAAGTGATGAGTCTATATTTAAAGTTGGATTATTTGAAAATAAATATTTAATGGGAGCATTTATCTTAGGTGCTATATTACAAGTTGTTGTGGTTGTGATTCCATCAGTGGCAGAAATATTTAAACTTGTACCATTAACACAAACACAATGGTTATATACATTTGGAATATCTATATTACCATTAATAATAATTGAATTGCAGAAGATGTTTGACAAGACTGATTCAAAGTTCGAAAATAAAGGAATATTAGTAAAACGTGCAAGCGTATAGAACTTGAGAGTTTACACTGAAGCCAACGGCTTTGAAACCTATATGCCTCATCAACATCTGAAAGAAAAAGCTAAGTTGTCTAAGAAAAATTATAATGCAAACAGAAGAAATATTGATAATGCAATTATTGAAATGGAAAGTGTCAAATGTCTTATGGAGTATGACACTGAGGAAGCACTGGTGGAGCACATTCGATACTATATGAAAGATTTCTTTTTGCGAATGTTCTAACTCCGGTAGAGTGTCAGTTTTGGCACTCTATTTTTTGTATAAAAAATATTGATATTTATAAATATATTATATAAAATGTAAATAGTAAAATATGAGAAAGGGGATATATAATGAAAAGGTATCACTATCTAACTAAAATGTTAATAATGTTATTAGTGTTTTTTTTCAGCCTTTTAATTGGAAATCAAGTAAAGGCAGGGAGTATTAAGCTAAATAAGTTAGATTTCGAAATTCAACTAAATGAAGATGGAAGTATGGATGTAGTTGAAAATTGGAATGCAAAAATTACTGATACTAATACAATGTTTAAAGATTTCTATTTAGATAGTTCTAAATTTAAAAAAATAACAAATGTAGAAGTTTATAGAGTTAGTTCTGGGAATAAACAAAAATTAACTCAAATTGATAAAGAAATGTATCATGTTACTAAAAATTGTTATTATGGATTACCAATTAGTGGCAATAAATTTGAAATTGCTTGGGGAGTTTCAGTAAATGGAACGGAAACAAGAAATTATCAAGTTAAATACAAGGTAGTAGATGTAATAAAAACTTATGCAGACTGCTCAGAGTTATATTGGCAATTGGTTGGTACAGACAATGAAATACCTGTAACAAAACTAACAGGAACAATTAAATTACCAAAAGCAGTAGCAGAAAAGAATAATATAAGAGGTTGGGCTCATGGTCCATATAATGGCAATATTACAGTAAGTGAAGATAAGGTGTATTTAGATGTTGACTATTTAGATACAGGAGTAATGGTAGAAGCTAGAATAGCAGTTTTAGAAGACTTATTCTCAAAAAATAAAAGAGTTGATAAATCAAAATTTTCAGAAATTTTAGCAGAAGAACAAAGTTGGGCTGATCAAGCAAATAGAGAAAGAGAAAAATATATAAAAGATATAGAAAGATCAAAACGTATTGAAAAAATTATAGCTGTAGCTTATATTATAGCAACAATTGCACTAACTATATTTTTAATATACAATCTAATAAAAAATGGAATTAAAGCAAGACAAACGGAAAAAAGAAAAATGCCTAAACTAGACTATTTTAGAGATATTCCAAACAAAGAGGCTTCAGCAGGAGACGCAGCATATTTATATTATTTTAAGAATGGAAGTTTTAGCAGAAACATATCAAAAATACTATCTGCTACTCTATTACAGTTAGCATTAAAAAAATATATAGCATTTTCAGAAGATAAAACAAAGGCAAAACCACAAGTAAGAATAAATATTTTGAATAATACAGAACAATTAGAAACATTAACAAAGGATGAAGTTACAGTATTAAGTATGCTTAAGGATGTTACAAGAAAAACAAATAAAGTTGGTGAAATTGCTACTTTTACAATGAAAGAATTTGAAAAATATGCAAAAGATAAATGTGAAATTTTTATGAAAAAAATAGAAGCAATAGAAGTTGAAGTAAAATCACATCAAATAGTATTAAAAAATTACTCAAATGAAAATGAAAAGAAAGTTAATCAGTCTACTACTAAAGCAATATTATATGTTACATTTGGAATAACTGGAGTAATTGTTACAATACCACTTTTCCCATGGCTAACAATACCAGCAATCCTTTTAATACTTAATTCTATACCACATTTCAGTATGGCTAAAAAAGTAAATGAACTAACAGATAAAGGACTAGAAGAAAAGGCAAAATGGGTAGGTCTTAAAAAATATATGGAAGACTTTTCTTTATTAAATGAAAGAGAAGTTCCAGATTTAAAACTATGGGAAAAATACTTGGTATTTGCAACAGCCTTTGGAATTGCAGATAAGGTATTAAAACAATTAAAAATTAAATATCCAGAATTACAAAACATGGATGGATATGATTATGCATATATGCATATACTATATCATGGCTCATTAAATAATTCATTCCTAAATACACTTAATACATCAGTAAATAGAGTATATATGGGAGGAATGAGTGCAGAAGCTGCTAGAAGTGGTTATGATGGAAGTAACTTCTCATCAGGAGGAGGCTTTGGAGGAGGCTTCTCTGGAGGTGG
>ENA-OROM01001665-OROM01001665.1-human-gut-metagenome-genome-assembly--contig:-NODE-1665-length-19367-cov-2.334973_pt1 | contig 19367 bp, 17 predicted proteins | sample MGYA00242129_ERZ509050 | MGnify/ENA primary metagenome ERZ509050 (study PRJEB26280, sample SAMEA2338701) | human gut metagenome | biome: human gut; feature: human-associated habitat; material: faeces...
AGAAAGTTCGGAAAGCAGCCGGATATAGCGTAAAAGTGCAATAGTATCTACCATAGAACACTCTTCCTTTAGAGCGGCAATCGTTTCTTTTGACATATCAAGACTTTCTTCAGCGCCCTCCTGATCTTTTAAGATAAGAAGATTTCTCAGATACCAGAGAAAATCGGAAAGGAACTGAGAAAGCTCCCGGCCCTCTGTAATCATGCTGTCAATGATATCAAGAGCAGCAATAGAGTCATGATTTAAAATATTGCGAAGTAGTGCGCTGAAAACAGAAGTGTCAGCAGTACCAAGTACTTCGAGAACATTGTCATAAGTAAGCGTCTGCCCAAGATAAAAAGCGATACACTGGTCAAGAAGGCTTAAGGCATCTCGCATGGAACCGTCCGCTGCACGGGCGATATAACGAAGAGCCTTCTCATCTGCATCCACCTTCTCTTTCTCCATTAAGGATACAAGATGGTTCGTAATCGTATCAACGGAAATTCGTTTAAAATCATATTTTTGACAACGGGAAAGGATCGTAACAGGAATTTTGTGTTTTTCTGTTGTAGCCAAAATAAAGATAACATAAGAAGGAGGTTCTTCAAGCGTTTTCAAAAGAGCATTAAATGCTCCAGAAGAAAGCATATGAACCTCATCAATAATATATACCTTATAACGTCCCTCAACTGGGGAATATTGTACCTGTTCCCGAATATCACGGATATTCTCCACACCGTTATTGGAAGCCGCATCAATTTCTAAAACGTCAAGAGAACTCTGGTTATTAATTGCCTGACAGGAAGGACAGGCATTACAAGGGTTCCCATTAACCGGGTGCTCACAGTTTACTGCCTTTGCAAAAAGCTTCGCAATGGAAGTCTTACCAGTACCACGGGTGCCGCAGAAAAGATAGGCATGCCCTATTCGGTTGTAAATAATCTGATTTCTCAATGTCTGGACAATGGCATCCTGCCCTTTTACTTCATCAAAATCACTCGGACGCCACTTCCGGTATAAAGCCATATAGCCCATCGAATCACTCACTCTCCCAGAAAAATATGCTTAAAACATTTTAGCATATTTACAGGTGAACAGGCAACTATAGCTTTTAGGGATAGGAGTCTTTTCTTTTATTTTACAGAAGATTTATATTAAGTGTTCTCAAAAAGTCTGCAAATTGCTTCAAAAAAGAATGTCGTTCTTCATTCTGTGCCAGAACTTTTTGCAGTTTTTCCAGTGTTCTTGGAGGAATCCAGCTTTTTCGGTGATTATAGTATTGATTGGATATTTTCCAAAACTTTTCAGGATATAAAAAAAGTAAATATAAGAAAAGAAAATCTTTTTCTGTGAGATGTCGGTAAATAGAATAACCGGAAATCCCTGCCTCAAAAAAGGCATAGTCGTAATGATTTTTTTCTAAAGTTTTTCGAAGAAAAAGATAGAAATCCAAAAGGTAAGGCTGATAACACAAAGATTCAAAATTGACTGTAGCAACAGAATAATCCGGTAAGATTAATACGTTATGGTAATGATATGCGCCGTGGCACATGCCGCAGTCCGTATCAGCGAGATCAGCTTCTGCTTTAAGAAGGTGTGCAAGGGCATGGGAAGCTTCCTTATAAAAAGAATCAAAACAATTCATATAAAGAAGTTCGAAGTCATTTTTCCCGCGAACTTTCCCGATAAATTTTCGGATAGAACGGAGTTCACGGTTTTTTCGCTCAAAAAGATGACTTGTGGTTTCTGTTTTCAGATTTTCAAAAGGAATTTCCTCAATAGAAGAAGATACCTTATGTAAAAAAGCAAGATTTCGGCAGGAAGCAGCCACATCAGACAGGTTCCGGCAGTCACATTCTCTACCTTTAAAATAATGTTTCAGGACAAATGGAGTGCGGTAACGGTCATAGGTAACAAGACTCTCTTCCTTTGTCAGAAAATAACGGTCTGTAGTAAGAAAACCGGCATTAGCAAGCTTTTCTTTCCACTCATATTCCAGAGCAAGTTTCTGGAGGGAACCGTGATATTCTTTTAATAAGGCAAGCCCCTGCTCTGTCTCGCACTGGAAAGTTCCGCGGCTTCGAAAAGTAGACAGAACTTTTACATCGTACTGCTCTAATAATTCTTTGTATTTTTCGCTCAAAAAAATCCCTCCAAACTAATGTACTCTAAAAAACTTCTCACAAAATCAAGCGCAGCAAGATTCTCAGAGTACATATAAGACAGACAACGGATTACGGAATAAACATGGTCTATCCTATGTGTAAAAGAGGGATGTTATGTGTAAAATTACTGAACTTCCTGATAAATTTTCAAGGCAAGTTCTTCAAGTTTCTCATATTCATTTAATTCAGGATTATTAAGCACCTGTGCGAGCAATGCATTAAGAATTGCACCAATCATTTTCCCTTCAGAAATACCTAATGCTTTTAACTGATTTCCATTAATTTTAAGATCCTTTAAAGTGAGACAGTCATTTGCAGTAAGAATCTCTCTGTAAGCTTCCCTTGTCTCTTTCAGGGCAGTAAGCTTTTTAAGGCGCATAAAATCACTCTGTGCGGAAATATCAGCTTCCATCACATCAAGAAGATAAGGAAAAAGATCGGCACCGACTCTGTGAATAATCTTCCTTACATGCTTGCGTCCTGTACCTAAAGGGTCATTAAAACGAATATCATGGTTTGCAATCAATGTTGTGACCATGTGCGTAGTCTGATTGTCAAACTTAAGCCGTTTGAGGGCAGCCTTTGCAAGGTCAGCACCGACGGCATTGTGATTATAAAAATGATCAATACCATTCTCATCTGTTGTACGAGTCTCTGGCTTGGCAATATCATGAAGCAGCATTGTGAGACGAAGAACCGGATTCGGGGCAATCGTTTCAACAGCGTGAACTGTATGGTCACCTACAGAATAAATATGATGCGGGTTATTCTGTGGAGTTTCCATCATACGATCAAACTCTGGAAGAAAAACACTTGTAAGGCCAGTCTCATAAGCAGCGCGAATCATTTCAGGATGGCCGGAAACCAAAAGCTTCATCAATTCTGTCTGAATACGTTCCGCACTTACATCTTTAAGAAATGTATGCTGGGCCTCAATTGCCGCTTTAGTATTTTCTTCAATCTTAAAATTTAACTGTCCTGCAAAACGAACTGCACGAAGCATTCGAAGCGCATCCTCATCAAATCGCTCTGCAGGATTACCAACACAGCGGATGATTCGATCAGTTAAATCCTGGATTCCTCCAAATAAATCAACAAGCCCCTGCTCTTCATTATAAGCCATCGCATTAATCGTGAAATCACGACGCATCAGATCTTCCTTAAGATCAGAGGTAAAAGTCACTTCATTCGGACGGCGGTGGTCTTCATAAGTTCCATCAATTCGGTAAGTTGTCACCTCATATCCGACTTTATCCATCATAATCGTAACTGTACCGTGTTTCAGTCCTGTATCAATTGTTCTTGGAAATAATGCTTTAACCTGCTCCGGCAGCGCAGAAGTAGTAATATCCCAATCCGCAGGCTCTTTTCCAAGAATAGAATCCCTTACACAGCCACCAACAACGTATGCTTCGTAACCATGAGCAGAAAGTGTCTTGATAATATCAGAGGCATGTTTTGGAATAGAAATATGCATGGGTTAATCCCCCTCCTTTCGAAAATGTTTTTATCTCTTTATTGCGATAATTATAACATAAAAAAAGGTTTATTACTATTTAATTCATTAGACAAACTACAGACGAATTAGACAGGGGAGGGGATTTGGGGACGAGATGCGAGAGCTTCTGCTTGCTCGAGAAGAGGTTCACTGGCTCGTCTGTTTATTCACCCAACCACAAATTACTATTTTCCTTTTGTTTGCATATATTAAAGTAAGCACCTTTCAGGAGTATCAGAATATGTCTCAAAGTACAAAAAAGCAAGGAACATCCATAGTCCTTTTTCCACTATGGGTGTTTATACTCTGCCTTTGCCTCAACGGTTGCACCGTCTTAAACATAAATAGTTTTCATTTTGGCAAACTGGGAAAGAAAGAGCAGGGGCAGGCGGTAAAGTATGAGATATGCAGTGGGAAGAATATGCCGGAGCGGCTGCAGAAGATTATTGAAGAGAGAAAAAAGAAACCGGGAACATTTGCATATAAGAATTCGAAATATACATATTTGGTGGTCTGTTATGGGGAGAAATCCTATAGTGGTTACAGTGTCAGGGTGGAGCAATGCTGGAAAGATAAGGAGCAGCTTTACTTAGAAACGCAGTTAATAGGTCCGGCAGTGGGGGAAGAAGTAGTGGAAACGCTGACGTATCCCTTTTTAGTTGTGCGTTGTGGGCGGACAGAACTTTTGTGCCGGATTGAGTCCTGAAAAAATCATAAACCAGCCGGAAGCAACATATACTGATAACGAAGCCGAAAAGACGGGCAGAGTGTGTCCGCATAAAATATAGCAAGTTTTATTGGGTGGAGGTTTATTTATGAAGGTTGAAAAGAAAGCGGTTCGTTCAGGTATTTTAAAGTTAGAAAAAAATGTGCAGATTACGCTTGACGAGGATATGAATGTGCCGGATACCCGGCCGGATGTGGAAAAGATTATAGAGAGCCGGGGCGAGGTACATATTGATGAGATAGAAGTGCTGACAGACCGTCTGCGCCTGCGGGGGAATTTCCTCGTGCAGATTTTGTATCTGAGTACGGATAAAGAGCAGCAGATTTCCTGCATGGAGCATGAGTTTTCCATAGAAGAATTTATGAATGTGGAGGGTGCAGAAAGCAGCGATATCGCAAAGGTGACGGCTGACCTTGAAGATCTCACGATTTCTATTATCAATTCTAGAAAATGTGGTGTGCGTTCTGTTATATATTTTCACATAGCCATTTCCGAAATGAAGTTTGTGGAGTGTACGACTGGAATCGAGAAAAAGGAAAAAGTCCAATGCTTATATGAGTCTCCGTCCATGACGGAAATTATCATGAATAAAAAAGATATTCAGAGGATTAAGGCAAGTGTCAGCCTGCCAGCAGGTAAGCCGAATATCAAAGAGATTCTCTGGAATTCAATGCAGCTTCGGGATGTAGATATCCGTATGATGGAAAATAAATTATCTATCCGGGGAAGTCTTTTCCTGTTCATTCTTTATCAGGCAGAAGAGGGTAGCGAATCACTGCAATACTACGATTGGGAGATTCCATTTACCAACGAATTAGACTGTGCGGACAGTCGGGAGAATCTTATTGGGAATATAGCGGTAATGCTCGGAAACCATCAGGCAGTGATTAAGCCGGATATTGACGGCGAGCCAAGAGATGTGGAAATAGAGGCGGTATTAGAACTTGACCTGAAAGCTTATCGGGAATTTAAAATGCCTTTGCTTAAAGATATGTATGCAAATGACCGAAAATTAAAATTAAAAACCAGTCCGATTACATTTGAAAATCTCATTTTCCAGAATAACGCGAAAACAAAGGTAAGCCAGCGGGTGGAGGCAGCAGGAGAGATTCATAAACTTTTACAGGTTCTTAATGTAGAAGGAAATGTACGAATCGAAGACTTTCAGCTTACTAAACAGGGCATCGCAACGGAGGGACTCATTTTCTGCAAAGTTCTTTATATAGCAGGAGATGATACCGCGCCCATTCAGTCCAAAGAAATCGTTATTCCATTTGAATATTTAGTAGAAATACCAGAAGTAGCCGAGACAGACCGCTGTGAGATTCGCGGTGTGCTGGAACAGATTGGTGGTTATGTTGTGGACAGCAACGAATTAGAAATCAGGGCGGTTGCCGGAATCTATGTAACCGGTTTCTCGCCACAGACAATGTATATGATTGATGAAGTAGAAGAAATTCCGTACAGCGAGGAAGAAATTTCGAGGATTCCGTCTATTACAGGCTATATCGTAAAAAGCGGAGACACTCTCTGGAATATCGCAAAACATTACGGAACGACAATAGAAAAAATGAAGCAATATAATGAAAATCTCACGGAACCGTTAGAAACAGGGCAGAAATTGTTCCTGTTAAAAGAAATGGAAAGTCTCATAGGGGAATGATATCCTCTGCCTGCCATAAAGATGGGAGTATTCTTGCCGGAAGAGGATAAATACATAAAAGTAATGAACAAAAATGTCGGGGTCAGAGTAATTTCTGATCCCGTCTTTTTTTGTGCTTAAAAATATATAGAAAAAGTACGCATTTACATTAAATAATTGCGTTTTATGCAGTATAAGCAAGAAAATGATAAAAAAATGTTGTAAAAAAAAGGATAGTTCTTTTCAACTTATTGATAAGAAAAAACGAGGATTGTAAAATAAGAAACATAAATAAGACACGGCATTAAGACGTATATACAACATCTATATTATGGGGATATTAGATGAATCATGTATGGCGTTGCAGACATTAATAAGATTGAGAGCATAATTAAGAATTAAAAGCCGGGGAAAGGTTTAGTTATGGCAGAGAAAGAATTAAGAAGGATGAGTCGTCCTGAATTGATAGAGATTATATACGCGTTAAAATCTAATGAGGAATCTTTGCAGAAGAAGAATGCCCATTTAGAAGAACAACTGAATAATCGTACGATTCAGATTTCAGAGGCAGGCTCTATTGCAGAGGCTGCCCTTCAGTTGAACGATATATTTTCTACTGCCCAGGCCGCAGCCGATGATTATCTCACATCTATTAAAGCAGCGAACGTTTCAATGGAAGAAGAACAGAAAGCCGCGGCAAAGGAAGCAGAACGTGTTGTAGCAGAAGCACAGGCACAGGCAGAACAGATTGTCGCAGAAGCGAATGCAGAAGCTGCCCACATTATGACGATGGCAAAAGAAGAAGCGGATAATACTCTGTCAGAGGCGGAAGCCGCATCCCAGCATATGACAGAGACAGCCCAGAAGAAGGCTGAAGTACTGAAAGCACAGTCTGAAGATAAGGCACAGACTTGTGTGGAGCTTGCCCAGAAGCAGAGTCAGGATATGATTACTGCAGCAGAGCAGAAGCGCGATCAGTTAGAAGAAGCTTGCAGAGAGAAATCTGAGGAGACTCAGAAAGAATTAGAGGCAAGATGGGATGCATTTGAAAAACGAGTGGGGGATGGTATTAAGCCAGCATAGAGAATTAAGTATGCTGCTTAAGAACGTAACAGCGAAGCCCATAATGGTAAGTGAGCCGGTAGATTCTGCAGTTTCAAAACAGATGGAACCAGAAACACTTACCACAGAAAAGGAGCAGATGCTGAATGGAGCGGACGAGTAAAGAGGAAGTAAACATACCCTCGATTAAAGAGATACGTCTTGAACGTCGGCGGTTAGCACGACAGAATCGTAAGCGACGTATATTTTTAAATACAATATATACATTGATTATTGTGGTAGCGGTTGCAGTGCTGCTTGCTACTTTGTTTTTTCCGGTACTATAAATGTCTGGTATAAGCATGGAGCCAACACTGGAGGACAGGCAGATTATTTTACTTGTAAAGACCAATCATTTAAAAACAGGAGATCTTTGTAGCTTTAACTGGCAGAACAAGCTCCTGATCAAGCGTATTATCGGTGGACCGGGTGACGTTGTCAACATAGATGAAAAGGGCGTAGTCAGTGTCAATGGAAAGACACTTGCAGAGCCATATGTGGATGATCTGGCACTTGGTGAATGTGATATTACTTTCCCATATCAGGTTCCGGATAATCGGTACTTTGTACTGGGAGATCACCGAAGCGTGTCAATAGATAGTCGAAGCAGTGCGATAGGCTGCGTCGAGAAGAAGCAACTTGTAGGAAAAGTATTTATAAGAATATGGCCACTGAAAGCCTTTTCATTCATCAGATAAGCGGGGTGTCGAGATGAGAAATGTACTAGGCAGATATGTTAACAGGTTTGAGAAAAAACACAGGGATTTCAGGCGTTACGCAGTAGTAGTTGCAGTGCTGGCATTAATTGTTTTTGTCGGCGTTAATTGGAGATTACATGACAAAGGTATTTCTATGACCTCTGACTACCAGTGCGGTCTGAAGGAACATAAACACACGGAAGAGTGTTATAAGAAAGTATTAATTTGCGGTAAAAAGGAGACAGACGGAAGTGAGGGGCATACCCATACGGATGACTGTTATAAAGAAGAACGGAAGTTAACGTGTGACAAAGAAGAACACACACATGATGCAGATTGTTATGACGAGGAAGGGAATCTTATCTGTGATAAGGAAGAGCATACCCATTCCAAAGACTGCTACACAACCGAGAAGAAGTTAATCTGTGGTAAGGAAGAGAGTAAGCCGGTAAAGGCACATCATCACACAGATGACTGTTATAAAAAGGAACTCGTGTGCGGATTAAAGGAACATACTCATACAGCATCCTGCTACAGCGATGAGAGTGCAGATATAGAGAATAAGTCCGACTGGGAAGCAACGATACCGGTACTGTCCGGTAACTGGGCAGAGGATGTGGTGTCCATAGCACAGTCTCAGCTTGGCTACGAAGAAAGCACAGCCAACTTCAAGCTTGCCGATGACGGAGAAACCCGCAAAGGTTACACTCGTTACGGTGCATGGTACGGTAATAAATATGGCGACTGGTCTGCCATGTTTGCTTCTTTCTGCTTAAATTATGCGGAGATTCCATCAAAAACCGTTCCGGTAAATTCCGGAAGTACGGCTTGGATCACGAAGTTAAAACAGCAGAAACTATATAAAGCAGCAGCTAACTACAATCCAACAGCAGGAGATCTCGTATTCCTCGATACAGACAGCGACGGCAGAGCCGACCATGTAGGAATCATCACGAAAACGAAAACAACTTCATTTACGGCTGTAGTAGGTGACTCCAACGATGCAGTAGAAGAGAACACCTATAAGCGAAGCAGCGATGCTATCATAGGTTACTGTGCTCTCCCGGAAAATCCAAAGCAAAAGACTGACGCAGAATCCACAACGGCAGCAAAAGCCAGCGAGGAGAAGACGACAGAGGAGAGTGCGGGAGAAAGTACAAAGACAAAGAGCAGTACGAAGACGGAGAATAAGACGGAAACGGCAGAAACCGATAGTAGTATAGAGCAGAAATTATCAGATGGATCAGGAAGTTCCTTAATGAAGTCTGCGAAGAAAAAAGTAAGTTCCAAATCTGCCAAGAGAGCTGCTGCGACACAGAATGCGGCTGAAGGAATGCGTACTGCATCATATGCGAATTTTAGTCCATATGTTGTATGGAAGGAACAGGAACAAAGTATGATAAGAATACAGGGAACTATGAAACAAATTTAAAAACAAACTTTACAATTTCAAAAAAGCAGATTAAAAGTGATAATTATAGCTATGAATTAAAATACCCAGAGGGAATTATTGTTCCGGATGAATTATTAAATAACGAGTATCGTTTATTAGATGGGCAGCAAGAGTCAGGAACATATTCATTTGTAAAGAATACAGATGGAACGTATTCCGTAAGAGTCGTATTTGATCAGAGTTATGTTAATAATGCCGGAGATACGATAAAGGGTAACATATGGTTCAACGGTAAGCTCAGTTCCACTAAAGTGGATGAGCAGGGCAATATTGTTATCGCAGGTCAGGATAAAGTTAATCTTAATATTCCTAGCAGGGATATTACTTATCCAGATGATGAAACAAATAAATATAACATTGATGTTTCTAAAGAAGGTTCTGTAATAGAAGGCGGCAAATTAAAGTATACAGTTAAAATTAATTCAACAAAAGGAACACCAGATAAGATTGATTTTACGGATATTATCAATGTAAAGAATATGAGTCTGGAAACACCGGAAGTCAGTGTGAAGAAGCAGCCGGTAAAGTGGTATAGTCAGCAATGGCAAGCCGTAGATTCATCAAAAGAAGAATCGGTTACGGTTAATCCGACGTACGATGCAACTACAGGCAAGCTTACAATGGAGTTACCAAAGCTTACGGCGACGAAACAGAATGATTATATTGACTGTTTCCAATATGTTGTAACTTATACCTATGATATTACTGGTATGGATGTTGCGTCAACAAAAGCTGGAAACACAGTTAATGTTAAGTCTTATGACCAGAAGACAGATACTACAGTGAAGGATACTGCGAGTACAAATATAGATGTAAATAATCCATATACTATTTCGAAATCTGGTAAAATTGCAGATGGAAAGAAGATTGAATGGAAGATTACAGTAAATGATAAGAAAGCAAATATTGCAGGTGCAACAGTGTCTGACACTATGTTTAAGGATATACCGAGTGATGCAGATATTAAAGTGAGTCCTGCTACTGGATACCGTATTACGAAAGGTACGGATGGAAAGATTGAAAATATTCAGTTTGAATCAGTAAAAGATAAGAATGGTGATGATACCCATAAAAACACGAATACCTATACCATTACTTACTATACATCATATAAGCGTTCGTGGAGTAGGCAGACCATTAGTAATACTGCTACATTTAAGCCGGGAACGGGAAAGGATATTACAGGAACTGCTAAGGTTACTGTTCCTGGAGGAAGAGTATCAAAAGAGGTAGATAAAGTTACAGAAAAAACAGATGGAACAGCAAGTGTTAAGTGGAATATAACAGTTAATGTGCCAAATGGAACAATCCCTTGCAATAATAAAGGACAGCAGGTATATATTATAGACAACATGGATCCTACATATAAGGGTAAGAAGATTAATACTCTAAAGGATTCTCACTATATGACGGTGGAGCAGATAAAAAGCTGGAATGGTAAGATGCAGTGGGATAAAGGTACCTCATTTGACATTTCAGCGAATGGACAGGCCACAGTAAAGTTTAAGGCTATCGAAGATGGCAAGTACTATACCTTAGAAGATATAAGGAATGGCTCTGTTAGTTCAGATAAAAAGTTTGTAAAGATGAAGATAAAACTTCTTAAAGACTTAGTTGCACCTGATGGTTCTACAGTTTTAACATATAGTTATGAAACGACAGCAGATTTAAGTAACGCTGTGCCTGGAGAAAAAAAGTATGCTAATGAGGTAACCGTTGATCAGAAAGTACTTACTGCTACTTACTCTTATGGGCACACAGTTTCAAAAACTGCCGAAAAATTGGATAACAATGAAATCAAATGGACAATTACTGTAAATGCGAATAAGATGAATATTGCCGGAGGTGTATTAAAAGTTGATATGTTTAAGGCAATTACAGATCTTACAAAGTTTACAATCAGTCCGGATGATAAACAAAGCTATAAGATTATTAAAGAAACAACAAACGGTAAGGAAACAATTAAGGAAATTCAGTTTAATTCAGTAAAAGATAAGGATGGTAATGATACCTATAAAAACACGAATACCTATACCATTACTTACTATACTGTGGCTCCAGCAAATACTCAGGAAACAACAACTAAGGTAATTGAAGCTGGTAGTACAACAATTGAAGGGCTTGATGATAATACAGATTATTATTTATACGAGATAAAGGCACCAATTCATTATAATAAACTGAAAGCTCCAGTTAAATTTAAAATTGCTGCGGAGTATAATGATGCTGGAGATGACCTGAGAGAAAATTATCCTATAGTTACAATCGGTACAGGAGATCCAAGCACAACTTTAAAAGCTGACGTAATTAACGAATCTGGTTCAAACCTTCCATCCACCGGTGGTATCGGTACAACAATCTTCTACGTTGTTGGTGGTATCTTAATGGTTGGTGCAGCAGTTCTTCTTATCACAAAGAGACGTGCTGAGAACTAATCAGTTTTGATTATGAGTTTGTGGATTAGTTCGTAATCAGGGACTGGATTCACTTACGAGAATTTTATAAGAATTAAAAGAAAGGCAGAGAGCCGTAAGAAGCTCTCTGTCTTTTTTTATGCAGATATATAAAAATATAACAAAAAGCCAGTCCATCAAGTACGGTCATTTTAAAATGACGGTTGCCTGTTGTGGCTGGTTTTTTAAGAGAGGAAAGTATGAAAAAAATCTATCAAAAAATAAGTTGTTGTTTTTTGATGTCTTTATCATACCGGGAATATGTGAAGGGATTGTGAGGAAAAAATGAAGATAATATTACGAAAAAAGAACGAAAAATACATTGACTTTTCTGTAAAAATATGTATATTATAATATAAAGAATAATAAAGACGTATGGAATAATTGGAGGTAGCGTAGGTGAGAGATGGGAGAGCATTACGGCTGGAAGGAATAGAAGAACGCTACGAAAGATATAAGGAGAAGATAAGGAACTACACGATAATGGATGATATATTCATGAGGAATGTATTAAAGGAGCAGGGATGTACAGAGTATATCTTACAGGTGATTATGAACCAGAAGGATCTGCAGGTGCTTGAGCAGACTTTGCAGAAGGATTATAAGAATCTACAGGGAAGGTCAGCAATATTAGACTGTGTGGCAAGGGATGAGAGAGCCAGACAGTTTAATGTGGAGATACAGGGAGATAATGAAGGGGCATCACCGGAGAGAGCGAGATACCACAGTTGTCTGCTGGATATGAACATACTAAGTCCCAGAGAGCCATTTACGGGATTGCCGGAAACATACATCATATTTATAACAAGGAACGATGTGTTAGGATATGACCGGATAATCTGTCATATCACCCGGAAAGTAGAGGAAGAAGGGAAGGATTTTGGAGACGGCTCTCATATCATATATGTAAATTCAAAAAAGAGGGAAGACACTGAACTTGGGAAGTTAATGCATGACCTGCATTGTAAAGAGTCTGGTGAGATGCATAGTAAGATACTGGCGAGTCGGGTACGGGAGTTAAAAGAAACAGAGAAAGGGGTAAGCGAGATGTGTAGAGATATGGAAGAGATTTACGGTGAAGGAATGGAAAGCGGAAGATTGCTCGGACTGGAAGAAGGAGAACGGAAAAAGGCGAGAGAGACGGTGCTTTCTCTTGCAGAACTGAAGATGCCGGAGGAGCAGATATCGCAGATAGTAAAAATGCCATTAGAAGTGGTTCAGGGATGGATAGAAGAAAGTCTGGCGATATAAGATTGAGAAGCTAACAAACAGAATTAGGGTTAACTTTGGGAGCTGTTGTAAATTCACAGAGAATTATCAATCAGATATTGGAAGTAGAAGAGAAAGGAAGTGAATCTAATATGACTGATCCGTTCGATGAATTATTAGAGGAAATGAAAAAACGTGAGGGAGAAAAGGCCAAACGTGAGGGAAGGCGACAAGGACTTCTGGAAGGAATACGAGAAGGTAAACTGGAAGGAATACATGGATTTGTATTGGTAAAGTAGTGTATTTACATTTTTTTCTTGCGAAACAAAAATACGTTCGAGAAAAAGCATTGACCGTACGGCAGAAAAATAGTATTCTATATATGGAAGAGAATGGAATACAGAGATGTCGTTGTGAGTTTGATGGCATCGGGGAGAGAATGAATGAAGGCAAGAAAGAAAGCAGAGAAAAAGTCGAATAAAGTGACGAAAAAGAAGAAGCTGAGTTCTAATATTACTACGATTATTTTAATATTGATTTTCCTTGTGGGATTGTCGGTAATGTTATACCCGACGGTAAGTAATTTTGTTAATCAGAGGAATCAGTCGAAGGCGATTGCGACCTACGATGAGAAGGTGTCGCAGATGAAGCCGGAGGATTATACGAAGTATTTCGAGGCGGCAGAGAAGTATAATGAAGAGCTTGCTGCACATCCGTCTGCATTTTTTAATCCGGATGAGATTAAAGATTATGAGAAGATTCTCGATATTACGGGTACGGGTATCATGGGATATATTACGATTAAGAAGCTTGGTGTAGAGCTGCCGATCTATCATGGTACCGATGAGGGGATTTTGCAGATTGCTGCCGGACATTTGAAGGGGACGAGTTTCCCGATCGGCGGGTAGAGTACCCACAGTGTTATATCTGCTCACCGGGGGCTGCCAAGTGCGAAGCTTTTTACGGATCTTGATAAGATGGAGGTCGGTGATACATTTACTATTACGATTTTAAACAGGGAGATTACTTATGAGGTTGATGATATTTCTATCATTCTTCCGAATGAGACAGATAGTCTTCAGATAGAGGATAAGAAGGAATATTGTACGCTGATGACCTGTACGCCATACGGGATCAATACGCACCGCCTGCTTGTGCGGGGACATTGTGTCGGAACCGGAGAGCCGCAGCATATTCATGTTACGACGGAGGCGTTCCAGATAGATCCGACGATTACGGCATCTGTTATAGGAATTGTTATTCTGATTCTTCTTTTGGTCCGAGTTCTTATCCGCACCCGGAAAAGGGGGAATAGAGAGATTCTAAACCGCTATAAGAAAAACAGGAATAAGTAAATACACATAAAAAGCAGCCAATCAGGTAAGGTCATTTTGTCAGGGCGATTCTCTGATTGGCTGTTTTTAGATAAGAGCTTTAGAAAAATCTATCAGAATAAGTGGATAGGGTTTGGGATAGGATTCTCTAAGACTCCTGAATGTTATTAATTACTTCCTGCTGCTGATTAAGCAGATGTGTTTTCATCAGTTCCTTTGCCTTTATAGAATCTCTGCTGGAAATGGCATCAAGCAATTCCCGATGTTCCTCCACAAGATTAGAGCGCTGGCGAATATCTTTCACATATTCCATGCGGTAACGATAGAACTGTTCGCGCAGATTATTGATAATAGAAATAAGGCGGTCATTGTTTGTTGCGCGGAAAATGGTATCATGGAAAGTCTCATCTTTATCTACGATATCGAGAATATCCCCATTCTCTACGGAACGGATGAAGTCCTCATGAGCCTGACGTAAATCATGAAGCCCAGACTGATCAATTCGTTCGCAGGCAAGAACAGCAGCGAATTCTTCAAGAACAGTACGGATTTCGATGACATCACGAAGATTTTTTTCTGTGATTCTGGCTACTTGAGCACCTTTTCGTGGAATCATGATAACCAGGCCTTCCAGTTCTAACTTACGAATAGCTTCTCTTACAGGAGTACGGCTTACACCGAGGCGGTTGGCAAGAGAAATTTCCATGAGACGTTCTCCCGGTGCGAATTCACCAGTAATAATCGCCTGGCGAAGTGTGTTAAATACAACGTCACGAAGTGGCAGATATTCATTTACATTAAAGTTAGTGTCTTTCATTAGTTGTTTCTCCTTCCCTTTTTCGCTGTATATTTATCCCCCTGTGTCAGCGAACTGTTTTTTTTCGAAAAATGATTATGATTTTTCTGCGATTTCGACCGTGGGAGATTTTTACTAAATGGGCGGACAACGGCGGTCTGCCGGATTCCCGGGTCATTATGGAAAAATTCAGCTGCCTTTCCGGCGGCTTCTCTTGAGGTAAATATACCAAATACGGTGGAGCCACTTCCGCTCATAAGCGCATTGACAGCTCCTAATCTTCTCATATCTTTTTTTATCTGTACGATAGCTGGATAATGCTTTTCTGTAACCTGTTCTAATACATTACCCATACGGTCGGTGATACCTGTAAGGTCACCGTGGCTGATGGCCTGAATCATTCCGTCTATGTCTGGATGGGCTGTCTGTTCATCGAGATGCAGGTGCTCATATACAAACTTTGTAGACATAGAGAAAGATGGTTTTACAATTAAAAACCAGCATGGCGGAATAGAAGGAAGAGGAGTTAATATCTCACCGATTCCTTCAGAAAGTGCGGTTCCTCTCATAATGCAAAATGGAATGTCTGCGCCAAGGGTAAGCCCATGTTTAATAAGCTCGTCCTGTGTTATTCCAAGAGAAAATAGCTGATTCATGCCTACCAGAGCAGCGGCAGCATCGGTACTTCCGCCGGCCATTCCTGCTGCAACAGGGATGTGCTTTTCAATTGATGCATCAACACCGTCTGAAATATTATATGCAGTACGTATCGTGTCAATGGCCCGATAGACAAGGTTCTTCTCATTGAGGGGGAGGTAAGGCAGATTCGAAGAAAGACGAATCTGTCCGCATGTATTCTTCTGTAAAGTAATGTAGTCAAAAAGCTTCACTGTCTGCATAATCATTCTGACTTCGTGGTAACCGTCTTCCCGCCTTCTAAGTACGTCCAGTCCCAGATTCACCTTGGCATATGCTTTCAAATGTAAGGGCTGAGTCATAAAAATTGTACCTCCTCTGTATCTTGTATACAATTATTATAACGCATTTTTGCAAAAAATCAAGAAAGAAACACCTGTATAAAAAAGAAAAAATTTCTCAATACTAACAGAGTATTTTTGCGGAAAATATAGGGAGAAATATTCTTAATGTTATGTGGGTATAACAATTTGAGATTCCAGTAAAATATTAAAAGTTGATAAGCCCGCAGGCAAAAGTTTAAGAATAATAAATAAGAGATTTTAGTGGCATATTTTTAGTGGCCTATTAAAAAGAGCTGGAGGGGAAAAGTGCGAATAAAGTATAACAGAGACCAGAAAATAAAAGGAAATCTTACCCAGAATTTTGATAAAGATTACGCATTTTTGGAGAAAGCATTAGACCGAAGCGGGGATATTGTAAAGAATGTATTTTATGTAGGAGACACCGCTGATATACAAAGTATTATGGAAGAGCAAACAGATACGAATACAGACAGTGACACAAACAGTATTATGGAAGAGCAAACAGATGCGAATACAGACAGTGACATAAGCAGTGCTACGAAGGGGCAAACAGATGCAAATACGGACAGTGATATAGGTAGAAAAACAGTTTCGAAAAGAATAGTGAAAACTACGCAGAACAATAAAAAAATAAAGCCTAAAAAAGCAGCAGTCATCTATGTCGATGGAATGACGGATGCAGATATGGTGGAAGACTTCGTGATCCGTCCGCTCCTTAAAAATAAATGTGAAAAAACAGGGCATGATTTTCTCTCTTATGTAGAAAATCATGTGATGGAAACAGTGGACTGGAAAGAGGATGAAAGTTTTGAAGATATTTTAACAGATATTTTATCAGGAAATACCCTGCTTTTGCTGGAAAGCTGCCCGAAAGCAATTATTTTATCTACAAAGAAATACCCATCAAGAGGGGTAGGGGAAACCCAGCAGGAAATGGTTATCCGCGGTCCGAAAGACAGTTTTACAGAAAATATGCGAATGAATACAGCATTGATTCGCCGCCGAATCCGTGATTCTCGCCTGAAAATGGAGCATACGATGGTTGGGGAGCGCTCCAAAACAGATTTGGCAATTGTATACATGGATGATCTTGTTCAGCCGGAACTTCTTGAAAAGGTAAGACAAAAAGTAAATGCACTCAGCTTTGATGGTATTTTAGATGGAGGAATGGTAGAGCAGCTTTTAGAGGAGAATGTATGGACACCATTTCCACAATTTCAACATACAGAACGGCCGGATAAGGCGGCAAGTGGATTACTGGAGGGGAGAATCGTTCTTGTTGTGGATAACTCTCCGGGCGTGTTAATGTTGCCCGTCACTTATCAAATGTTTTTTCAGGCAGGTGACGATTACTATACCCGATTTGAAGTGGCATCATTTGCCCGTTTGCTTCGCTTTGCAGCTTCATTGTTTGCGATAGGATTTCCGGGATTGTATGTTGCCATAGCAGCATTTCATACAGAAATGCTCCCAACCTCCTTTTTGTTATCCATTGCAACAGCACGAACTGGCATCGTCATTCCAGTTGCTTTAGAAGTTTTGCTTATGGAATTTCAGTTTGAACTATTAAAAGAAGCAGGAATTCATTTGCCCGGACAGCTCGGAGGAACAATCGGCATTGTCGGCGGTCTCATCGTAGGCCAGGCAGCAGTGGAAGCGGGAATTGTCAGTACAATCGTTGTTATCGTTGTATCTTTTACAGCTATTGCATCATTTATCGTGCCAAATGAATCCTTTGGCTCCGTATTTCGTTTGTTAAAGTTTCTTTTTATTGTTACCGCAGCAATATGGGGAATTTACGGCTATCTTCTCACTTTTGCCGCATTATTATTGCATTTATCTCAGATAGAATCCTTCGGTGTTCCATATATGCTGCCTTCTGTTTGTGGGGAAAACTTAAATTATGATGATAAAAAGGATCATTATGTTCGCTATCCATTTGCTTATATGAAAAAAAGACCAGTATTTACGAGAGAGGGCCGGAGAATTCGGAAAAGATAGATACGCTATCAAAAAATTTACAGGCAGAAGATGTAATGATTCGTGTAGGCGTGTTTGTCGGATTCGGATAGGAGAATCGAAAAAATTTACAGGCAGAAGATGTAATGATTCATAAAAGGATGAAGAAAAGAAAACGAAAATAGAATAAAAATAAAATGGGGGACGGTCAAAGAGGAGGATGTATAAAATGTATGAAAATAAGATTTCTGCAAGGCAGTTACGCAGAATGATCTTTATAGAAACATTTGGAGCGGGAGCATTATCTATACCGGCATTTGCCTGCTATAAAGAACAGAATGGCTTTTGGAGCCTGATTTTTTATGGGGTGTTTTTGGCGGGAACGATTGCCTTTTTTATTATTTTTTCTGGGAAAATAAGTGAAGAAAATTTTGAAAACAGAAAAATAGGTAAGACAGGTCTGGCAAGGTATGCAAATATCAATGTTTCAAAAATGCAAACAAGGCTTAAATCTATAAATTTTCCGGAAGTTTTACCACAGCCAATAAAATTTGTATACATGATTCGTTTTTTCATAAATGCAGTAGCACTTTTTTATTTCTTTGGTAAGACAATTCAGATTGTTTATATGCCAGAAAGCAGCTTTTTATTTATTATTTTTCCTGCTGCGATTTTGCTTTGCTACAGCTTGTATACAACATTACAAAAAAGAGCCAGATTTTTAGAAATCATTTTTCCGTGGATTATCACGACGTATTTTATTGCTGTGATTTTATCATTTATCGGAATTGAAAAAGCAATGCAGATAGGGAATGCAGGAGAACTCTGGCAAGGAATTCTTTCAGATAATATTTTCCGAAGCATGGGAAACGGATATTTGATGTTACTGTGCAGCAGTCCAATAGAATTTCTCTTGTTTTTGAGACCTGCTGCCGAAGAAAGAGGAACCGAAACAAAAAATAGAAAAGTAGAGGACAAAAATAATAAAGAAGGTAAAAATAATAAAGAAGGTAAAAATAATAGAGAAGGTAAAGATGATAAAGCAATACGGGACATAATAACAGCCGTCGCAGGTGCGATTCTCTGTAATGTTTTATTTTGTTTCCTTTCCGTGCGAACACTTGGCCCAACTCTCACAAGCCAGTCAGAATGGCCAGTCATCAAAATGATGCAGCTAATCCGAATGCCGGGCGGGTTCTTAGAACGATTTGATATCCTGCCGATTATATTTTGGATACTGTGCATGATGGCGGTTTTAAGCGGTTATCTCTATTATGGATGGAGTATTTTTCAAACACGCTCTGGAGGATGTTTGAAAAATTTTTTAGGAATTACTTTTGTCTGCTTAG
>ENA-OROM01001678-OROM01001678.1-human-gut-metagenome-genome-assembly--contig:-NODE-1678-length-19156-cov-2.524528_pt1 | contig 19156 bp, 7 predicted proteins | sample MGYA00242129_ERZ509050 | MGnify/ENA primary metagenome ERZ509050 (study PRJEB26280, sample SAMEA2338701) | human gut metagenome | biome: human gut; feature: human-associated habitat; material: faeces...
GAATTTTACGAGGTTTGGCCCTTCCGGCACAAGAAGCCAGTCCAAATTTTGTAAGTAATAAGCTTCCTGCCAGTATGGAAGTACTTTTAAGAAAATTACGTCTATCCATATATGTATTTATTATTAGTTAATAGTTTCTTTATAGTAAAGCAAAAAATAAATTAAAACTGTCTTCCGAACTAAAATTCATATTTCCCAGAAGATATGTCATCCGGATTGGCTCCATAAAAATAAATAGCTCCATAACTCCAGTTTGCAACGGTAATTCTCGGAAAATTAGGCCGATCCATTGTCAGAAGTACATACCGATAAGGATATCCTTCGGGAAGTGGAACGACACTTGCCCAAACGCGTCCTGCAGGCTTTGGCCAATGTGGCTGTAGATTGAGTTTCAGTTCACCTATCTCCTCAAGATCTGGATAACGATGTATTCTTAGGTTACCAAGTCCCCCCATCAAAGCATAATGTTTATTGCCAATCCTTTGAATAGATGTTCCGGTGGAATTTGTTTTTATGGGAGGAGCCACAACTTTAAACTTACCATTCCATTGATCAGATTCGAATGTTCGTGAAGTAATGGTCCCATGTATGAATGCCGATGTCAATAATCTCCATTTTTTTACCTCGTTATCATAAAAGATACAAGGATCTTCGTTGTGTCCGTCTATAAAAGAGGAATCAACCAAAGCTGCTTTCATAACCGAATATCCTTTCCGTGGATCTTTAGAAGAAAAAGCCGTTATTAGTCCAGGCTTCGTTCGACCCTCTTTATAGGCACTTCCTCCAAAATCACAAACATATGCTCTCCACTCTTTCGTATTCCGGTCAAAAAACAGATGAGAAGCGTAGTCATTTCTCAGCAAGCCATCGCCATGATCAAAAACGATCATACCCTCAAATCGCAGATCAAAAACAGAAGGATCAAGGCTTAAAACCCCTTGTACGGATTGTGGCGTATCAATTCCTCTGCAACTAAACGTAAACCAAAGTCTCCCGTTTTCAAGATACGGACTCAGATCTTCATTGGAAATAAGACGGATGTCAGCTTGCCCTATCCCAGAAGAGAGAAAAGAGCGTGCTCCGTTTAAAACCACCGTCCCTTGCAAATTCGAAATTAAGTTGAATGTACATCTTTCAGCAGTTTTAACATGCCTGAAATCAAGAACATCTCCGAAGTGCTCTTTCACTGGAATATGCCCGATATACCGAGTTTCATTATTTCGAGTTATAAAAATACCAAGAGTACGCCCGTAAAGCTGTACCCTCAATACAAAAGCACCTTCCGGCAAAGTATTACCATACTTTATCTCTCTCTTCAATTTATTTCCCTCATATAGCCGAAAGAATATCTCATTTCCCTGAGCTGACAATTTGGAAACAACCTGCACTTTGTCACGTAGTCCCATTCGAGCCAATTCAATGCCAATCTCCGTCGGAACAACACCCAAATTATAAGAATCAACATCTATCTCATAGGTTGCATAAGGATTTACCCCGCCCATATAAATACTTATGGATTGATTTCCGGCCTCAGAATCGAGAATCAATTTACCATCATCAATATGGCTCACAAAACTCTCTGCCACTTTAGGCACATGAGAATCGGATACCGTAAAAGCAGGATGCATCGATTCAAACGCGACAATCTCCGATGGTACAAACTCATTAAGAATTAAATTATTCGAAAAAATAAAACGACGAACAGCTAAACGCTGAAAAGATAAATCCAACGGATTTACATCAGGTTTGGTATGAATCGTATCACTGGCCGATAATATAAAATCGTAAAACAAAACAAAGAATAAAAGAGAAAGAAATAATCGTTTCATATGTTATTATTTAATTATCAACTTATCACTTGGTTATTTACTCATTACCTATTTACAATAAAACATGTGTTATATATAGAATCACTATTCTTTGCAGACAATATATATATTCCAGGATTCAACATGTCAATTGGCAACATTTTAGTTCCATCTGGCAGATGCCGCATTATTTTTTTCCCACTAAGAGAATAAACCGTCAACTCTTTCACATTTTTTAAAGAATAATAAAGCACTTTATCCACAGGATTGGGAAAGACAGTAAGTTCCTCCTTATGTTCCTCCTTTAATCCGGTGGTAAAAAACTCAGCAGCCCCCTTTACGATTCCCCCGTCAGTCGCATAAGCAGTTATCTTAACGTTTCCAGGTGCATGTTTAGTCAATACCCCATCTTCAGTAACAGAAGCGATAGCCGAATTTGAGCTTTCCCAATACAACGTTTTATTAGTTGCATTATTAGGTAGAATATTTGCTGCTAATTTTACAGATTTCCCAATAATGCAATCAACCGGTTCAACCTCAATGCTTTCCACCGGTATTCCGCCCGACTGATAATACAATATGCCATTATAATTGACAGACTGTTGTTCCGTAAAAAGTCCAACCCTTGATTTTCCCCAATTACCCTCTATTGCCAATAAATATTTATCGTCTAAAAATAGATGTAATCCATCTTCTTCTCGACGACAACGCATAAAATATCCAGCAGATGCTTCTTCGTCAAAATATGCAGAAAAAGCTCGGGATGCCTCCCCGGCATTATTTGTTACCTCCATACGAATTGCAGTTGTTTTAATAGCCGGAAAACTAAAATGATTGAATTCAGAAAAACATAAATTGCCTTCAAGACAAGCATCCAACGAAACCCATACTCCGTCTTGCAAAGCATAAAATTGTATGTTTTTTGGTAAACCGAATGTCTGGTTCAGATACGGATAATTCCCTTCAAACCAAAGAATATCGATTCCGGAAATCACCAATTCATTTCGAAAATCATATCGGTATGACGAAGTAGGATACTGGTCAAGCGTATAATAGCGAAGGATTCTTTTCTTCAAGGATACAGAACGAGATTCTATGGGTAATCCATTTTCTTTTCCTTCAATATCAAGCATATTCGTCTCATAGTTAACAGTTACGCACACATAATTCTGATCATCAATATACAATGGATAATATCCTACTTTTCCTGAAACCGGTATTTTGTCATTTTTCATATAGACCGAAAACTCGTAATTCCATGCCGGATCACCTTTGAAAATAGCTGCCTTACCTACGTTACTGGTTTGCATTAATCCGGTAGCAGCAACATTCCATGTTCCAGCCGTTTTTTCCCATCCGGTAATATTCGAATCATATTCATCCCAACCCATAGTATATTGAATGGCATCAAATGAAACTCGATCTGAAGTAGCTGTCAACCCTACAGTACCTTTATTTTCAAAGGGAGTAACAATTTCTTCATCTATGGTCAAATTGAATTTATCTAATTCGACCCGAAAACGATTTCCATTCTTATAAATTAATAAAGTATGCCAAGGTTCTTCATAGGTAGATACACGTGGATCATTCTCCAAAAAAGCAAATTTTTCCGGCAATTTCTTAATTGTTTCTATAATTACCCCATTTACTTTTATTTCAGTTTTCCAAGTCATATTTTTCCCTATGGAAATTTTCACCCAATTTTGTTCATCTTGGTAAAAAGCATACACTCCTGCCCGACCACCTGCTCCCTCAATACGGAAAGGAACTTCAAAACGATAATTGGTTTCATACTCTTTCCGAAAAAGTAATTCTCCCCCATTTGAAGTCGTGGGTCGAAGGACACCTCCATAAATCTTCCATGAAGAACTCCCTAAAAACTGAAAAGGATAATAAAATGAATAATCGCAATATGTTATAAAACCCGGCATTGCAGGTCGCGGCCGATAGCCGGATGTATTCTTTACAGTACTACTCTCAACTACAACCTCTTTATCATAAAAGTGAATTCTATCAATTGCCTGTTGTTCGCTTGCATTAAAATACGCCTTGTACATCATCCAATGTTCAAAACCATTAGGTCCAACTATAACATTGGGCTGAGCGGGTGCTATAACAATATCTTCTCCATCCTGATCCCCGGTATCATATAATCCAAAATCAATAAATTGCTGACAATTTGAATCAAAAGTTTCACATGGAGAAGCCGCTTCCACAGCAATAATATTTTCTCCCTCAACTAACATAGCAGGATCAACCTTAGTCATACTATAAGTATTATTATTGGTCTTTATATTGATTTTATTTCCGTTAATATAAAAATTAGCATTAGCAAACACCCAATGTTTTAACGCAACTTTTAAAGGTATGTGATCCAGAATAAATTTTCTCCGGATATAAATATTGGTTGTATTCCATTGGGTTTTCCTTGCTCGTATTTTAGCATTTGTGAATTTCCCCTGATGCAGATCATATTCTTGTAATCCGTATCCTCCTTGAGCTGTTGTCCATGAATTGTCGTCAAAATTTACATAAATCCAGCCATCGGCAGGTGTCTCCGTTATATATTTTGAAGCCCATCCTCCATGTTCTGCAGTATGGAGTATCACCTTATAATCGAGCAATTGCTGTTCCGTATTTCGAATCATCACCGGATTAGGATATTTTTTTGAATTATTAAAATTCATCGGTCCATCACTTTCAGCTACCCCCACTTCATACATGCCAGAACGGGGCCCCATACGGTTTGACGCAAAAAAATTATAATAACGTCCTCTATACTTATACATTTCAGGACCTTCAAAATTATGATGACTGACACTAGTCGGATGTCCGGGTTGATGAGTAATTTGTACATCCGCAAACGTTATATCTTTACGAGAAAAAGGTGAATTCATCTTAAATGTCCAAACTTCCGGTCCATTGATATTAGAAGCAGCACCTGTCAAAGGATGCGGATCAAATCTATTTCGCTTTTTTATCCAATAGATTTCACCGTCCTCATCCTGAAACACCTGAGGATCAATACCATAATCATCAAAAGGTTCAATAATCGAGGCCTCCTTGTATGGTCCAAGAGGCGTAGGCGAATAAGCATGACCAATTCCATTCCAATAGGCATGGAATACTCCGTTTCGGTATATAATATCACCGGCTGCCACTTCAGGATATACATAAGCTTCCGTCCATTTCGGATCATTCAACCATTTAGCCCCATTTGTCGTTATTGATTGTACTCCTTCAGTCCAATTTACCAAGTTTTTTGACATGCATATCTTCCCCTTGGTTCCGCCGCCCATGGCATAATAATATCCCATGAATCGCTCTACACAGCCATCTCTCAAACCTAATGTTACAGGATTACAAAAACTTTTGGCAGCAGGCTGAGCATAAATACTGCCAGAAAGAACGGCAATTAATAATACCGAAAAAATAAACTCGTATTTACCTAACCTCTTGTTCATCATAATATGTTATTCGATGGCAACCACATTTACCTCTAATTTACACTATTCCTTTATTACTTTCCGGTTACTTGTTTTAGATGTTTTTCTTACCTGTACGATGTACATACCTGCCGGAAGGTCTACCATACTAATAGGTTCCGAATCCTGTTGTGCATGTATCAGAACACCTGTTTGGCTGAAAACGCAAATAGACTTAATTGTATCATTTGCTTTAACAGTCAACATATCTTTACGGGATTGGGATAAATAATACAATCCGAATCACGTTCTACCGTTTCTATACCTGTCATAGTAAAGTCATCGTTAATTGTCACAACAAGATTATCAAATAGGACGTTCGTACTATGAGAACGGAATCCGACTTTTCCGGATATGAAAGGAAACGGATCCGTATAGTCAATCTTAGGAACACTCATGTTGTCCACATAGACTTTAATATTTGCTCCCTTCACTGCCACTCTGATATGATATTTTCTATTCAAACTAAAAGAACCAGGACTGGTAGCTAACGATTTCCAACTGTAATTATGCTTTCCGAGCGTGACTTTATCACTCCCCATCCCTACAAAATAGCCTTGAAAAAAATCTGTTCCTAACCGAGAGTCATTATTTTCTCCACCCTGCGAAGGATTGTTCACCCTGAAAATAAGCCCTGCATTCATTCCATTTTTATAAGTTACATCACAATCAATCGTATAATCGGTCCAACCGATATTCCCCAAAGTACGTTTACCATACCCATTAATACTTGCCTGTCCGGAAACAATCGACCAAGCACCGTCCGTGTAATTCCAACCTTTACCAAATGAATTATCAAACGTATCTGTAACAATCATGGATGTATTATTCCCCTCTCTAAATTGCATCTCATACAGTTCAAACTCGCCTTCCACCGCTTCAATTTTCAACGTTTGATTCCCTGCTGCCAGATTAACTCCCTTAATAGTATATACTTGCCATGTGCCGTTAGTATTGGGTAGTTGAACCGTTTCGGTCAGTTCCGTTTCCCCTTGATATATTTTTATCCGGGAAGTTGCATTTGCCGTAAGATATCTAATGCCAATATTATAAACCCCTTTAATTCTTACATTCACGTTGTATTTATACCATTCACCAGTTTGAATAGCAGTGATATGGAATCCACCGTTACCGTTTTTACTGATATCTACATTATCATTCCTTACGTTTTGGTCACCTGAATTACCTGTATTTCCGATTGTCAGATCATGATAACCGACACCTTCCCCACCGGTGTTATAATGGATTGCTTGAATATCACCCGGTATTGGTTTATAAACATCAAAAATACCGGAACCGTTTACTTTGTCACTTATGGCAATATATGAAAAGTTCCCATTACAATTGCGAGTCATATATCCAATTTGGCCTCCGTCCAAATTACTCGTCAATGTGGCTTTATGCAATCCGTCAATAAAAAACTTATAGTTTTGCATATTTTTCTCAATCCGAATACTATGCCAAACACGATAATTGAAACCTACAGGTAGTTCATAACACTGTACAGTCCCCCAAACATTATTAACCTGAAAATTAATCTCCAATTGGTTAGAACTGACATTTAGTAAAGCCACTCCATAATTTTGTTCATCTTTATAAGAAAAAACAACGCCAAATTTTGCATCATTTCCATTGGTTGCAACTTCCTTTATCGTGAATTCAGCCGTATAATCAGATTCCGAATACGGAGTAAAAATAGCTTTGTATTCGCCCTCCATTTTATCTTGTGACAACAAATCTTTATTCTTAATACTCCAATTACCCCCATTCGGCATGGACCAATCGACACCGATATCGGCTCTTTCGAAGAAGTCTGCATTGGCAAGTGCAGGTGGTTGCTGTGCCCAATTAGTAGGGCCCAATATCAGTAGTTTGTTACCGTTCCAAGCCATGCGGTCATAATTGAACTTCCTAGCCGGAGCAACCCCACCACCGATTCTCACCAGATTATGGTAAGTGAAATAATACGTATCCAAATCAGGACCAATGAAAGCAGTACCATGCCCGAGCCCGACAAAACTTCCTTCAGTATTTATAAGTACCGGATTCTGATCCATCTGCGGAGTATACATACTGATAGGATTCTGGGTGGCATTAATGGCATAGTCCACTCTATATCCATTTGACCACACATGATTGCCGGTATACAGCAGATAATAAATACCATTCCGTTTGATGAGACAAGGGGCTTCCGTCCATTGCCCATTCATTTGCGCATTTAAATTGACACTTGTCCCGAATGAAGTCGGATTAGACATCGTACATCCCTGAATACCAGAACTATTAGCATGATAAAAATACCATTTTGCGTCATCATCTATAAAAACCGAACCATCTATTTTCTTTTGTAAATTTCCACTAGCAGACACGAAAGGACCTGTAGGACTATTACTAGTCAAAACATAATGCCCATTGCCTTGAGGAGAGGTATACATATAAAATATTCCATTCCAGTATACTACTTCCGGTGCATACGCATTCTTCGCAATAGGATCGGTCGAACATACAATCGCTTCCGACCAACTTATCAAATCTTTCGATTTCCAACATCTGATTTCCACGTCACGACTACTCGAATACATATAATAAGTTCCTCTAAACTTAAATATATAAGGATCGCCTATACCCATATCCGGTTGTCCGGAAACATTCATAGGATTTTGCCAAGTCTGAGCGAAAGACAATGAAGCAATAAAAGCCAGAAGGACAATCAAGAAATTCTTTTTCATATTTTTCATATTTTAATTGTAGATATATAGTGGCTGAGTTTCAACTCCTACTTGTATATTCAGTAGGTTTAACTCCAAATTCTTTTTTAAAGCTTTTCGTAAAATAACTTGGATCACCAAAACCTGTTTTAAACGCGGTCTCAGACACATTATAGCCTTCATGGAGATACTCACAAGCCTTATTTAAACGTTTTTTACGAATATAATCCCCCATAGAGATATTTAATAAACTTTTCATTTTTACATGAAGTACGCTCCGGCTCATACAAAGGCTTTGAGTGATGTCTGCAATAGAGAAATCATTATTATCGATATTATTTTCAATAAGTTCATTCAGTTTATTAATAAACTCTTTGTCAAACTTACTCAATGGTACCGACTCAATATCCGATCCCATCGTTGCGCCAATTTTCTCACGTTGTACCTGCTTCATCTGAATGATATTCTTTACTTGAAGTTCTAATATTTTAGGATCAAAAGGTTTCGCTACATATGCTTCCGCTCCACTTTCATATCCCTTTATGACATCATTCGTATCTGTTTTAGCTGTTAAAAGTATGACCGGTATATGCGACGTAGAAAGATCATTCTTCAAATTCCGACACAATGTATTTCCATCCATTTTTTCCATCATAACATCCGAAACCACTATATCTATGGGATATTTGTGAGCAATAACTAAAGCCTCTTCACCATTTTCCGCCAAATAAATATTGTACTTAGTAGCGAAAATATCAGAGAGAAACTTAAGTAATTCCACATTGTCTTCAACGAACAAAATTGAATATTTTAAATCGGTATCTTGGCTGGTATAAGAAGAGCCTGTTGTGCTACGCTCTAGATAAGGAACACTAAATTTATACTGCTCCAAAGATACTGACATTTTTTCAGTACTAATTTTATCTTCCGCTTCAAAAGCAGATTCCGAAACATTCAGATTAACCACGAAGCAACATCCCTTTCCGAGCTCACTTTCTACCGTAATATTTCCTTTATGAACCATCGTAAACCTCTTCACCAAAGCCAATCCTATTCCCCAACCGTTAGAATTCAAATTATGCCCACGTTTCGTCTGGTAATATTTATCAAAAATATTATCTAGTTCTTCTTTGACAATGCCTATACCTGTATCTTTTACTTCAATACGGAGATAAGTATAGCCGTCAGCATTATCCGTTATTGCTGCATTGATAAAAACTCTACCACCCGAAAGTGTAAACTTAATAGCATTAGAAAGTAAATTATTAGTAATCTTCTCAACATATGAGGGGGAAAACCAAACTTCCTCATCATTGTTCTCGCAATGGATATAAAGTGATATTGACTTTTCAATAGCACTCTCTTTAAATAATTGAGCTATATTCTCGATAAAAGCCAATGGATTACCCTTTTGAATATAAAACTGGAAATTTCCTGATTCCATTTTATTGAAAGTGATCAGTTCGTCAATTAGCCCAACCATCTTGTTTGTATTTTTTATAGCCATATCTAATCGTTCTGATGACTCTGGTAATAAATCCTGATGCTGAGAGATATATTTAAGCGGTGCCATAATCAGTGACAAAGGAGTTTTCAATTCGTGAGAAACAGAAGTAAAGAAATCCATTTTCGTTTTATTAATCTCTTCCAATTTTTCTTTCTCCATATTAGCCTCCCGGATGGCATTTTTTTCTTTTATCCGGATGGAAAAAATACGATACACAAAATAAGAAATCAATCCTGCTATCAAGAAATAGAGTAGAAACGCCCAAAGTGAGAAATAAAATGGAGGACGTATGATAAACTCAATCTCTTTGATGGGTGAACGTTCCCAACCTTCATTGGAATTATTCGCTCTGATTTGTAGTTTATAACTTCCGGCAGGAAGATTCGAACCGACAAATTTACGTTCTTTTCCTACACTCCGCCAATCCTTGTCAACTCCCAGTAAACGAACCTGATAATTGATCGTACTAGTATTCCCTAATGATATGACCGTATACTCAATACTAAAAGAACGAGACTGACTATAAGAAAAGGTTAGACTCGATGTCTCATCCAAATCTGTAGTCAATGGAGAATTCTCACTTTTTGATGTAATAATTCGATTATTGATCGTCAAATATCCTAAATGAACATAAAAAGGCCCCCTACTCTCTTTCATTGTTTTCGGCGTGAATGAAATAAGTCCGTCCACACTTCCAAAATATAACAGTCCGTTTTGGGCCTGAATTGAAGATGAAAAATTGAACTGATTAATCGGAAGTCCGTCTTCAACGGTGTAGCAAACCAACGTGCTTCGCTCTTTGTTGAATTGATACAATCCTTGATTGGTACCAATCCATAAACGTCCAAATTCATCTTCAATTATACTACAGATTGTATTGTTAGATAACGAAAGCTCATTTTTCAGTGTTCCGATTTTTAAATCCGAAGGATTTATAAATTGTAATCCGTTATTACTAGTACCTATCCATATAGTATCCATTGAATCCTGATAGAGAAACGTGATGTAATTATCTTTGAGTTGAGAATTACTTGCCTTTGCCGTCCATCCATTAATTTCATTGTTTTTTGCATTTATGCGAAAAAGACCGTTGTTACGAGTTCCTACCCACACATTATCCTTGCTATCTATCAAGATATAATATATAAAATCAATGTCGAGTATCGGATGATTCATCGGTAAAAACATATCTTTCTCCGGGTCATAATATCGCAACCCCCTACTTGTGCCTATCCAAAGAGTTCCGTTCCGTTGTCTCTTTATAGAAAAAATAGCATCCGAAGCTAAACCATTCTTGTCACCGGGCAGATATCGAACGGAAGTTCCAGATGAGAGATTATAATTGAAAAGACCGTTTCTGAACGTTCCGATCCATATATCATTACGTGTTTCGTCATAATATAGTTCATGAATATTATGTCCCAATTGTTTAATTTTATCAAAAACACGAATCTCGCTTGTGATTGTATTGTAAATGTTTAATCCACCGTCTTCTGTGGCTATCCAAAGAATATCTTTTTGCGGTTCAATTAATTTACGGATAACTTTACCTTTAATATGTTTGGATGTATATCCCGCTTCAATCCAATGAATTTGTTCATTATTCTTAAGCAAGACGTTAATACCCCCGAAGTAAGTTCCGATCCACATATTGTCGTCCTTATCAGATAAAATTGTATAAACAGCATTGTCATTCAATTTATTATTGTCCACAAAGTCTTGTTGAAGTATCTCCGAAGTGCCATTACCATTAAGTACCGTAACTCCTTTTTCTGTCCCAAGCCAAATCCGACCTTTTTTATCTTCTGTTATTGTACGCACTGTTCCATCGGACAATATGGATAAATCAGGAATATTAATCGAATCTGATTTCAAATCAATATTCATTACCCCCTTTCCATTTCTTCCGATCCAAAGGACTCCTTTGGAATCAAAGAACAAAGGAATGATAGCATCATTCTCCGGAAGGAATTCTGAAAAATAGGCCGGATTTATCTGAGTCGTCTTCGAAAAGGAAATATCATAATAAAAGATAGAATGGCTGGTCGATATAAAGAGCCTGTCTTCTGTATCTACAGCCATCGATATAATAAAATGAGGGTCTTGTCGTGGCTGTAATACAAATTCATCCGTCTGCTCATTATATATATATAGTTGGTCTCCTCCGCAAATAATCTTTCCAGTACTGGTTTCAACAATAGAAAAAACTTTCGGACCGGACAAACTGTAACATTTGAAGTCATCCGTAGCAGGTTGATATCTGCATATTCCTTCGTATGTACCAATCCATATCCGCTTCTTGCTATCTTGATACAATGCTTTAATAAAATTATGACTCAGTGAGTAGGGATTGTCTTTTTGATTAAAATAACTGACAATATTATACCCATCATAACATGACAGACCATTGCGTGTTCCTATCCATAATCTTCCTTTATCATCCTGCATTATCTTTTCAATTTGTTGATGTGGAAGTCCCTCTTTGCTCGTGATGTGCATAAAACGATTACTTGCTCCCAGCGTTAGTTGCATAGAGACCGAAAAAAGAATAAGAAATAACAATCTGTACATATTGCCAGCTATTAATAATAAAACAAAAGTCTAACACCTACTTTATACTAACTTTAATGAACGATACCGCTTGCATAACCGGATTATCCGGTACAGACGATACCAGACGATAGGTTACCCCATTGCTAAAGTCAACCATAGACACTCCCGATATCTGCTCCACATCTCCGATATATACTTTGTCTGTAGCTGAATACATTGTAAATTCGGGTACAAGCGTGCGAATATCCGTGCCTACTGGAAGGGTCACATTCATTTCGAACATATTATAATCAAATTCTGAACGGGAAAGTACCCCCTTAACACCAGCCAATGAAAAGCCATTGAACTCTGGATAATATAACGTATATAATTTATAAGGACGGACAGTTCCGTAATTCGATTTCACCTCAATATCAATTGGAGAAGCCAGATCGTACTTAGCGACAGCCGAATACTCTTTTCCATTGAGAGAAACCTTCGCCGAGTCTGAAGGTATATAAAAACGTAATCTCTGTGAAAGAGATATGGAAGGAGTAGATGTACTATATTTCACTTTGCGCGGAAGCGTCATCAACCATTCATCATTCTCCATTCTTTTGGCAAAAACTTCATCATACAATACTTGTGGACATGATAGTCTTTCGATCTCGGTTTCGTCATCAACAACCGTAACTATATAAGAACAGGTATCCTGCTTTAAATCCGTAGCAAGATCCGTGTAAGTAGAAGCTACGCATACTACTTTGTATACCCCAGGTACAGAATAGGCATATGTAAACAAATCCTTGTTCATCACAAATCCGGTATTGCTCTGATCACGAAGGTTATAATCATGCATATCATCACCCGTATAAACAACAGCCTGATCGGCCGTACCGGTAAAGTTGACAACCATTGACTCGTTGATCATCAGTTGTAATTTATTGATATTAATTTCAGCACGAGGTAGACGGGCAGTCTCCTCCTCACAGGAAACCATGAATAGAAAGAGACACATACCCAACAATAGTTTTATACTTATCTTCATTTTACAATAGATTTAATTAATAGCCAGGATTTTGTTTCACAACTCCATTAGAAATATCAATCTCGCTCTGCGGTATCGGAAATAACTCATTAACTCCTTCCCGGAAAAAATAACCGCGTTTATTGGACTGTTTAGCACCAAATGTTTTAAGTATACTTGCCGCTCTTTTCTGACGAACCAAATCAAAAAAACGATCCCATTCGTAACTGAGTTCAATACGGCGTTCTTTCCATATCTGATCTCGCATATAACCATAGCCTCCGCCGATATAGAGAGTAGCACTGTTATTTATAGTATTAGCCTGCGCCTTACTCTTATTCAGTTGAACTAACGCTCGTGCACCTTGATGACACTCATTCAATGCTTCCGCATACATTAGTACAACCTCTACATATCGAATCAAACGCCTGTTTTTACCATTATCACCACCGTATTGTGGACGATCCTTTAGAGGCGTATACCATTTCAGCGAAACAATCTTGCCCGGACCACAATTGTTTATTTCACCATCGGGAGCATAGTCCTGATGTGCACTAACACTTGCGATACGAGGATCATTGCCGAATAATTCTGCCCTTATATCACTTTTTATCCACAACATGGTACTTGGGACAGCATAAAGTTTGTTGTATATAGAGGAGCCTTCATTCGTATCACCCGTAGAACCATCTGCAGATTCTTTAAATACAACTTCAAAAACAGATCCTTTACAAAACTCGCCAACCTGATCATGATAGGCGATAGCATTACCATAATAGTCCTTATACTCCAACGAATAAGCATTTTGCAGTGATACCAGCTCTGTGTCTACAGTTTCATAAGGGTCTGTCTGAGCATTCAATTCTTTCGGCATAAACCAAAGACGTTTACGAAGTGCTTCCCAATCCTCCTTTGATGCATCAAATTTAAGTATTTCTCCAAAAGTCATCTTTTTACCTTCTACAAAATATTCACCCAAACTCACCATTTCCTGCCACTTCTCAGATTCTACTCCTGGAGTGGCCTGATACATAAGCACCTTCATCAATAATGCAACAGCCGCGCCACAACTTGCCTGTCCTGCATCTGTCCCCATATAGCGTGCCGGCAACATGATAGCAGCTTCTCTCAAGTCTTTCTCGATATAAGCATATACTTCGGCAGCAGAACTACGAGGGATGACAAAATGATCCATTGTCTCTACCTCTTCACGGATAGGCACTCCACCATATGTCTTCACTAAATTAAAATAGAACAAAGCTCTCAGAAACTTTGCCTGCCCCAATATCTCGCGTACAGCTTTGTGAGAGGCATAATCATAAATCGATAACTTCACTCGATGCGCATTTGCTATTACTTGATTGGCACGTTGCACTCCTTTATAATTAATCTCATACCTATTTTCTATCCAAGTGTTAGATGTATTAAATCGGAACTGGACCAATTGTCCCATTTGGGTACTCAGACTTTCGTCACCTCCAATCACATCATCACCACAAGCCTCACCAAAACGACATTCACATTCATTGAAAAGATCCATTTGTAGCACATCATAAGTTGCATTCAAAGCAGCTTTCAATTTATATTGTGTATCATAAAAATTCTCGTCCGTAGGGTTTCCGAGAACCTCTTTTTCCAAAAAGTCACCACACCCAGTCAGAAATACCGACGAAAAGCTTAGGATAAACAGTATATTCAATAAATTCTTATTCATAAGTCAACAGTTTATAGTTACAAAACAATTTTAAATCCTATCGTAAATGTGCGTGCTTGCGGATAGTTTCCATGATCTACTCCCATATTGAGATTATTACTTTCCGTTCCCACTATCTTACCGACCTCCGGATCAAATCCATTATATCCTGTGAACGTCACCAAATTGTAAGCTCCTACATACAGGGACAAATTCGACAGATACAACCGAGAACATACTGCTTCCGTAAAATTGTATGTAAAACGAAGTTCCTGAAGACGAATGTAAGAACCGTCTTTTACGTAAAAATCAGATGCCCTAAAATTACGAGGCATATCATTAGGATCAAGATCAGGCACAGAGGCATCAAGATTTCTCGGAAAGAATTTCCTGTCATCTATCAATTGACCAGACCAATGTTTGTTTCGTATATCCGCATAAACATTACCCGAACTCGCGTTATTCAGATAGTAATCCATCACGTTAAATATCTTATTTCCCGCCTGTCCTTGAAAGAAAAGACTTAAGTCAAAATTACCATAACTGAAAGAAAGTGGAATTCCGAAAACGAAATCGGGAAGCGGAGATCCCAGATATGTCCGATCTTCTGCCGTAATACGGCCATCACCGTTCAAATCTTTAAAACGGAAGTCACCCGGGCGTGTGATCTGATCGAGAGCATTCTTCCCTGGCTCATATTGTGCACTTGCCTTTACCTCTTCGTATGTGTTAAAAATCCCATCAGTTACATACCCGAAGAAACTACCAATCGGTTTTCCCACAGCCGTTTTAGTTACAAAGTCAACAATACTCGATTCATCTAAGTGAGCTCCGTAAATAGGTTCGTTACCTGTGCCTAAACTCGTGACCTTATTCTTAATATAAGATACGTTAAATCCCACTTCATATCTGAATTTGCCAATGTTGTTTTTATGATTAACAATCAACTCCACCCCCCGATTCTGCACAGAACCAGCATTTGTCATCGGAGCATCGTCAAGTCCAGCCGATAAAGTAACAGGAACACGCAGTAGCATATCGGTAGTCTGTTTATTAAAAAATTCCAACCCGATGGTCAGTTTATTTTTAAAAAGCCCCATATCAAGACCGATATTAACAGTTTCCGTTTTTTCCCAACGAATATTAGGGTTTCCAATAGCCGTAGCAGTAATACCCGGATAAAGAATATGATTGCCTATGCCATACGGATAATTATATTGTGTATTCAGCAATGTATAACGAGACATTTCATCAATTCTGTTATTCCCTAACTGTCCCCATCCTACGCGTAGTTTACCCAATGTAAGCCAATCGACATTTTTCATAAAAGATTCGGATGAAAATTTCCATCCTAAAGAAACAGAAGGGAAGAAACCCCATCTTTCTTGTTTTGCAAAGATGGAGGAAGCATCGGTACGGAAATTCGCTTGAAACAGATAGCGATCCAAAAAATTGTAATTTACACGTCCGACAAAACCCAATGCACTCCAATGCCGATCGCGTCCATAAGTTTTATCACCTGTATAGGCACTCGACAAATACCAAAGATCAGACGAGTTGCTTACAGTACCTTTTCTGTTCGATTCCTGAAAACTATAGCGGTATCCCTCGGCCGTCTGACCGACCATGAGTGTAAGATCATGTACTTTATTGTTCCAAATAAATGTGAGTAGATTATTGATCTCCCACTTATTAGTCAGATTCTGACGTCTATACACGGTAGTGAGATCATTAGGCATCTGAAAGTCTTCCTCTAGTTTATTCACTTCGTAAAAGTTAGAAAGTGTTTCAGGAACAATATAGTCTGATACTTTGAACTGATAAGTCAATCTTTTTAAAATTTGAGTTGTAAGACTTAAGTTCATATCTATACGATGTCTGCTCATTTTATTATGATTACGTTCCAATACGGCAATCGGATGGTTTTCGGAAAAATATCCTTTCGAATCGTACGTATAAATCATCGGATTTTGAAACAGTGCTTGTTTTAGAATACTACTTTTTCCTTCGGGAACAATTTGACGGTTTTCATTTGTATACAAGATATTCGCATTCATACTTAACCAGGATGTCAATTTGCTATTCATGTTAATACGTGTATTGAAACGCCTGTATCCGGACGTCTTTACGATGCCATTTTCATCATAAAAGCTTCCACTGACCATGTATTTATGTTTATCACTCCCTCCGGACACCGAAAGGTTATATTGTTGTCTAAATCCGGTTTGGGTAACTGCATCCCACCAATTAGCAGGAGAATTGTTTCTGATTGTGTCAACAAGGAAATATTTGTATTTATCGTAATAAAGTTCCCCTGATGAATTTTTGGAATAATACAGTTGTCCTTCAACGGAATAGTTAGATAATCCGTTAATATAGTCTTGCATAAGGGCATATTGTTCTACATCCATCACTGATATTTTCTTCCAAGGTGCAGAAACTCCGACAAAGCTATCAAATGAAATTTTCATGCCTCCCTTTTCACCGCTCTTGGTAGTTATCAAAACAACGCCATTGGCACTACGTGCACCATATACAGCACTTGAAGCTGCATCTTTCAATATTTCAACATTGGCAATATCATTCGGACTTAAATGATCTATCCTGTCAACAATAAATCCGTCCACTACATAAAGTGGATCAGCATCATTGACCGTACCTGTTCCTCGGATCTTAATGGTTGTATTACCTCCAGGTGCTCCGGTATTTTGAATAATGTTCACACCGGAAGCTTTTCCTTGTAAAGCTTGAAGTGCCGATGCAACCGGCACACTGTTTATCGCATCTCCTGAAACGGAAGAAATAGCTCCTGTTATATCACTCTTTTTCTGAACACCATACCCAACCACAACCACCTCGTCCAATAGCCTACTTTCTTCTTCCAACAATATTGTTAAGTATTGATTATTGGTAACAGTAATTTTCTTACTTGTGTACCCCATGTAACTGACACGTAGAATGGCATTAGATGCTACTTTTAAAACGAACTTCCCGTCCAGATCTGTTGCTGTACCGTTTGTAGTACCTTCTTCCACCACAGTAACGCCTATAAGCGGTTCTTTGTTTTTACTATCCAATACGGTTCCTGATAGCGAAATAACATTCTGCCCATATAAAACAAGCGTAAAAAACAAGACTACAAAAAGCGCCGTCATTCTGGAAAATTGATGCTTATCCATTCAATAATTAAATTTTAAATAATAATTCATCTAATAGACTAATATAGCTTTTACCACAGAGAACATCCGAGAACTCTATGTCCTCTGTGGCGGAAACTAAACCAAAACAATTGTTACTTATTTAGTTTACAAGTAACTTAGAAACAAAAGAACCTTCTGTACCAGTGAACAATACTTGATAAACTCCTTTGGGAAGAGAAGATATATCAACCGTATTTTCAGTCAACTGTGTTTCCTCTTTTAGCAACCGTCCAGACACATCATATATTTTTACACTTATTATTGTTCCATGAATATTGAAACTAAATTTTTCAGATGCAGGATTCGGATATATAACTGTTTCTTCTGCTATTGGAGTCGTTTTAATACCTGTTCCTTCCATTTCTGCACGAGTTCTGAACTCTAAACATTTATCCAAATCATCAGCATCTTTTATTGGATCAAAACCTTCTTTACGATAATGATAAATATACAATGCCTTATTTTCATCATTCGTAGCAAATAAAAGATCACCATTCAGATTACGTAAAGTATGAACTTTATCGCCGGCCGGATTAAAATTAGTAACACGAACCGGAAATTGCTCCTTATTGTCTATCCTAAACAGCTTTTCTTTATCTTCAGCTACTGCACCACCTGCATTCCACCAGTACAAACTACCGGAAACCACAGTAAGATCCTTTACCCAGTGACTTAATGAACCAGGAGCTCTATCTGATTGCATAGTAACTGTTTTGCCATCGGTATAATGCAATTCTCCACCGAAATTATTCGGTTTTGCCGCATCGTTACCGGTATCGGCACAAAACATATATACTCCATCAAATTCAGTACCGGGATCTGCAAAACCATTCTTCTCATTCGTTGGCTCGTTCACATTTATATCAAAAGTGATATAATCTTCTTTCTCCAGATTGGTACATGCCAATTCGAATCCTTTTGCCGGATCATAGCCACGATAATATACTTTTCCGTTATACGGATATACACCTGGGCAAGAAACTCCTCCACTACGAGGTTTTGAATTTGCATCTAATGAAGGGTCTGTGTCTTTAATTTCATACGTACCTTCGGGAGTACCGTCACTAGCCCATGGCTCAGCACCGTGCTCAATAGACCATGCTTTAAAAAATAATTTCTCATTATAGAAATTAACAAGATTATCAAGAGCAGAACCGGCTGTTCCGGTTGTTAATACTTCCGTATTGATATCCATA
>ENA-OROM01001680-OROM01001680.1-human-gut-metagenome-genome-assembly--contig:-NODE-1680-length-19133-cov-2.702432_pt1 | contig 19133 bp, 10 predicted proteins | sample MGYA00242129_ERZ509050 | MGnify/ENA primary metagenome ERZ509050 (study PRJEB26280, sample SAMEA2338701) | human gut metagenome | biome: human gut; feature: human-associated habitat; material: faeces...
GCTGTCTGTGCCCGCCGGTTGCCGCCTGACACTGCCGCCTGCCGATTGTCGCTTGGCACTGCCGTCCGCCGCGCCCCAACGATTTTCTCTGCCGCTGACAAAAAGAAAGCCCCTCTGCAGCGCCGCCGTCAAACGGGGCATTGCAAGAAGGGCTTTCTCTAAATCAGGGTACTGCGCGTTACGGGTGCAGCTTCAGGTCGGTGTATGCCGTATGGTGCATTACCTCCTGCTTGGTATCCGTATTGACGAAACTGAATTCCCTTACGTCGGAACCCAGATATGTGTCATCCGGATACAGTTTGGCACGTTCGGACAGGTACTGCACGCTCTGTGAGAATTTAAGTTCCAGCGGAATATTAAATTCTTTGTGCTTTTCCCCGTTGTCAAAGACGATTTTGACGGAACGCACCAGCGTGTTAAACGTCGGCTCAGGAGTGAGATAACCGCCGCCCGGCATCCGATAATGCGGCACGAAGTTATAACGGTTGTCATCAAATTCTACCGTAAATGCCCTCTCTGTACCACTGATACGGGAACTTTTCCCTTCGTTGGTAACATAAGAGTCATAAGTAACTTCTGTGTTTGCCACATACCAGCTGTTGTTGCTGTTTAATCCCATTGCCACAACCACCTGGTCAGTCCACGTCTTTACCTCGTCTTCTGCCGTTGAATGCGGAATTGTCTTGGTAACAATCACGTCAACCACGCCTTGGCGTTCACCATTCAGGCTCCAGTTAAGTTTGAAGTCCCAAACCGGCTCACCGGAAATGTCGCCTGCTTTTACCGACTTGGTATACCACGGCCGCAGCGTCATAACGTCAGAATTCGGCGTCGTAACGGCCTTAGCTGACCACGAAGCGTTAAAAGCCAGAGTTACCTTTTGATTTTCTCCTTCAGCTTCCGACGTGTAATCGTCATAAACCACCGGGTCAATCTCAAGGTGCGGCGTAGAAAGCGTCGTATTGGCAACCGGCATTTTTTCATACCGCCAGCCATAACTGACCGTTGCTACCTGCCCATCAGAAAAGGTAAACTTTTTGACAATATCTTTGCCGAAAGTCGCCCCTTCTTCAAAGTTCTTGTCGCTTACCGTTTCCTCGCCGGTCAAAGCAACCGCCAGCTCAGCTTCGCTTGCCACCTCAATGTGCTTCTTTTCGAGAAGCACATTAATGTAAGCTGTCGGGTTAAAACGTTGTACGTCTGTCCCATCCCCGGTCAAGTCAACCGTAGAGCTTTGTTCAAACGAACCGGTGCTTTCGCCTTGTCCGTCATTCACGGATGTTGACACTTCGAGGTTTTTCTCCTCGCTGCCAATCCCTCTTGAGTTGAGATACTCTGCACCGCTGCACGCAACCAATACTACTGCGCTCACAGCTATAGCTGCAAAACGCAAGAAATTTTTCTTTTTCATACTGTTAATTTTAGATTATTTAATTCAAAAAAATTTCTATTGTATGTACCCTTGCAATAATAAAACATAAACCTTACCATGCTGTTCTGCATAAACAAAACAGCCGCAAACGGGCACAATAATTTTTTAACTGCCTTAATATAACATACTTTTTATACAAAATCAATATGTTTTTTGTATAAAAAAGAGTCCGGTTTTCACAAACCGGACTCCTGCGAACTTAATCACAATAATTTATCCCTTAAAGGCGGAAAATTTTGCGAAAAGACCGCAGATGTCTCCCAAGGAGCACGAGTGTACATAAACGTACACGACGCGACGAAGAGGAGCACCATCTGCGAGTCAGTTCACCATAATTTCCCCCTTTAAATCTTCATCTTGTAGAAGGAGCGGTAAACAAAGACCAACCCCACCAACAGGAAGAAGATGCCGAGGCCGAGCGAAACGCACTTCGGCGCCGCTACCGCCATCTCGACCGCAAGCAGGCCGAACAGCGTCGTGAATTTAATAATCGGGTTCAGCGCCACCGAGGACGTATCCTTGAACGGATCGCCGACCGTATCGCCGACGACCGTCGCGTCGTGCAGCGGCGTGCCTTTTTCGCCAAGGTCGACTTCTACGACCTTCTTGGCGTTGTCCCATGCACCGCCGGCATTCGCCATAAACAGCGCCTGGTACAGCCCGAAGACCGCAATCGAAATCAGATAGCTCGCAAACAGATTCGCATCAAAGCACGCAAACGCAATCGTGAACGAGAAAATCACGATAAAGATGTTGAACATGCCTTTCTGCGCATACAGCGTGCAGATACGCACCACTTCCTGCGAGTCTTCCTTGGAAGCCGCCTTTTTGCCCGAAAGCTTGATGTGCTGCTTAATGAAGTCGACCGCGCGGTAAGCGCCAGTGGAAACCGCCTGCATTGACGCGCCCGAGAACCAGTAGATGACCGCACCGCCGAGGATAATGCCGAACAATACCATCGGGTCAAGCAAATTCAGCTTAAGGTTCAGCAGCAGAATGATGGAGAAAATCATCGTCGTCGCACCGATAACCGCCGTGCCGATAAGCACCGGCTTGGCTGTCGCCTTGAACGTGTTTCCGGCGCTGTCGTTGGCTTCCAGCAGGTGTTTGCCCTGCTCAAAGTCCGGCTTGAAACCGTAGTCTTTCTCAATCTCTTTCTTGACGCCTCTCAGGCTCTCAATCTGGGACAGTTCAAACACCGACTGCGCATTGTCGGTAACCGGGCCGTAGCTGTCGACCGCAATCGTTACCGGCCCCATGCCGAGCATGCCGAACGCCACCAGACCGAATGCAAACACCGTCGGATAGACCATAAAGCCGTCCAGGCCGTCCTGCGCCGTAAAGAATGCGATAACCATCAGGCCGACCATAACCAGCCCCTGCCAGAACGCCGACATATTGCCGGCGACAATACCGGAAATGATGTTCAGCGAAGCGCCCGCCTCGCGGCTGGACTTGACGATTTCCTGCACGTGCTGCGATTTGGAAGACGTAAAGATTTTTGTAAACTCCGGAATCAGCGCCGCCGCCAGCGTACCGCAGCTGATAATCAGCGACAGCCGCCACCACAAATCGGGGCTGATGTTGGAAAGCATAACATACGAAATGCCGAACGTTACCGCAATCGACGTCAGCGACGTCAGCCAGATAAGGCTCGTCAGCGGCTTTTCAAAGTCAAAGATTTTCTCCTTGCCGTAGCGCGCTTCAGAAATTTTCCCGTTCAGCCAGTACGAAAACAGCGAGGTCAGAATCATCAGAATGCGCATGGCGAAAATCCATACGATTAAACGCGCCTGAAAATCAACGCCGTTCGCCAGCATGACCAAATCGCCGTTATTGGCATACATCATGCCCGCACCCAGAACGATAAAGCTGATAAGCGCCACGCCGGTAACGCCGTAGGTTTCAAAACCGTCCGCAGTCGGGCCGACGGAGTCGCCCGCGTTGTCGCCGGTGCAATCGGCAATCACGCCCGGATTGCGCGCATCGTCCTCGCCGATTTTAAAGATAATTTTCATCAAATCCGCACCGATATCGGCAATCTTGGTGAAAATGCCGCCGCAAATGCGCAACGCCGCCGCGCCGAGCGATTCGCCGATGGCAAAGCCGATAAAGCACGCGCCCGCACTCTCTTTGGATACGAACAGCAAAATTGCCATCATCATAATCAGCTCAACGCAGATGAGCAGCACGCCGATGGACATACCGGACTTGAGCGGCAGGCTCATTACCTTGTACGCCTTGCCTTCAAGCGAAGAAAAAGCCGTGCGCGCATTCGCGTAGTTGTTGATGCGCATACCGAACCACGCCACCGAATATGAGCCGAGAATACCCAGCACCGACCAGCCCAGAACCGTCAGGACTTTCGGCAGCGGCGTATCGTTCAGGCCGTAAAAATAGTAGAAAATGCATACCGCAATAAACACTTCGAGCAACAGCAGCAGTTTCGCCTGCTGTTTCATATAGGTCTTGCAGGTTGCGTAAATCAGTTCCGACACGTTAAGCATCGACTGATGCGCCGGCATATTCTTGATTTTGTGAAACTGATACCAGCCGAACAGCATGCCCAAAACGCAGATAACCAGCCCGAAAGCCAAAATCTGCGTACCGGACACCGCCCAGCCGAAAATATTGTAACCCACGTCCAGCGACGGGATTTTGAGGTCGATTTCGGACGCCTGCACCCCGCTCGCCCCCACGGCCAATGCCGGCGCCAACGCCGCCGCAAAAGCCGTCATTTTCTTAATGTTAAACATGTAATCTCCCTTTTCATCGGTATTAACGAGCAACCCGGACGGAAAAAAGACCCTCCGCCGGCAGCTACCCCGAGTTTAGCCGCCCATTTCTAAACAACCGGTTAAAACTTCAGGAGATATTTTTAAGTTTTTCTTTTAAAAATAACGGGTTATCACACCCGCACCAGCACCCTCGGCTACCACTCGCTCATCAACCCGTCAGTCCGCAGCGCCCTCTCTCCTCGCCCCGCTCATCAACCCGCCGACAACCACCTGCCGACAACCACCTGCGGCCAACGCACCGCACCCCGACTACCGCTTATACAGCCTGCGGTTCGACACGCCTTCCCCAGTTACCACTCGCGCAGCCTGCGGTTCGACACGCCTTCCCCTGCTACCACTCGCGCAGCCTGCAAATCAACACACCGCGCCCTGACTACCACTCGCGCAGCTTACGGTTCAGTTCGCGCTCCTTAATGCTCTCACGCTTATCATAAAGTTTCTTGCCCTTGCCGATGCCGACCTCCAGCTTGGCCAGCCCGCGCTCGTTAAAATACAGCCGCTTGGCAACCAAGGAATAACCTTTCTTCGCCATCGCCCCGATAATGCGGTTGATTTCATGGCGCGTCAGCAGCAGCTTTTTCTTGCGGTTCGGCTCCTGCTTTTCATACCCTTTGTTGGCATACTCCTCAATTTTGAGGTTTTCGATAAATAATTCGCCGTCGGCAAAAGAACCGTACGTATCGGTCAGGCTTGCCTTGCCCAGCCGCAGCGATTTGACTTCGGTACCGCGCAATTCCAAACCGGCGGTGAACGTTTCCTCAATGGCATAGTCAAACGTGGCGCGGCGGTTGACGGCCACCTGCCCCGATGCGATAAAATCCGATTTTTTTACTTTCTTTGCCATTGTATGCCTCAATTCAAACAACGGGAAATATAACCGCAACTCCCCGCCCTGTCAAGCGGAAATATCGTCCTGCTTCATTTGCCCGTATCATAAAACAGCCGCCGCACAGCACAACCGCATCACAATACAGCCGCTGCACAGTACGTTGTTCTCCGTTTCCCGCTGCACATCACCCGTTCTTTGTTCCGCCGCCTCTGCAACACGGCACATCTTCCCCACTAAAAAAAGCGCCGTCCGCAGACAGCGCCTTTTCCCAAATTTCCGAACCGGCCGTTTTACCAGCCACGAAGATAAATGTAAGTTTCTGTACCCGAAGCGCTGAGCATTCCGAGGACGGCGTAAAAACACTTCAAATCCAAATCCGCATTCATCGGCCGGGAATAGCCGGTTTCAGTCTGCCGACAGGACAAATCATGCTCTTTTCGCCAGCGATATTCCGCCTCCGTAATCTGGGTTTCCCTGTCATCCATCGTCCAATAAATCATCGGCACCTTAATCCGTTTCTGCTCTTCCGCCGGCAGGGCGTTAAACAGCTCCTCGGCCAACAGGACAAGTTTCGGATAAGCCTTGCTGCTGCCTATCAAAAGCGGAATAAGCTCCATCTGTTCAGCCTGCGGCAAAAACTTAAATACCGTTGTAAGCGCGGCAAAACATTTTTCCTGCCTGTCTTCAAACTTCCAGCAGTCGCGGCAAAAAGCATCCAGCCACGCTTTAGGATAAAAGGCCTTTTCAGCGGCTTTGTGCAGCGATGTCAGAAAAACTTCGGCCTTGCCTGGTTCTCTTTTTACCGATTTGGCATTTAGCTTCCTGTTTTTTTTCTTAGAAATTTTAGCTTTCATAAAATCAAATTTAAAATAATTAAACTTCCATAACAATATTCTGTTACGTTGTTCTATAACATCGCCGCCGGGTTTTGTCAATACCTGTCTGACCCGGCACAAAAGCACGGCGGCAAAACGCCAAACAAAAAGCCGGTAAAAACCGGCTTTTTCCATCAGTCAGCCCTTCGCCTTAATGCACCGTATCGGTCTTAAGCGGCGTAACCGGATGTTCCAGCGCCACAGCCAACACGTCGTTGACATTTTCCGCCAGCACGATTTTCAATTCGTTCTTGACAATCTCCGGCAGTTCCGCCAGGTCTTTTTCATTGCCTTTCGGGATAATCACCGTTTTGATGCCGCCGCGCAATGCCGAAAGCAGTTTTTCTTTCAAACCGCCGATTGGCAGCACCCTGCCCTGCAATGTAATTTCGCCGGTCATCGCCACATCGCTCCTGACCGGGATTTTCGTAAACACCGACACCAGCGTCGTATACATCGTAATTCCCGCCGACGGACCGTCTTTCGGAATGGCTCCCTCCGGCACATGGACATGCACATCGGTCTTTTCAAACACCTCGGGATTAATCCCCAGCGCCTGCGCATGTGACCGCACAACCGAATATGCGGTGTCAATCGATTCTTTCATCACTTCGCCGAGTTTGCCGGTTTGTTTAATAACGCCCTTGCCAGGCATATCCACCGCTTCGATAAACAAGATGTCTCCGCCGACTTCCGTCCATGCCAGCCCGGTCGTAACCCCGACCAGATTTTTTTCCTCGCGCACGCCGAAATGAAACTTCTTAATGCCGAGATATTTGTTCAGGTTGTCAGGCGTAACCGTAATATGCTCGTCTGCCGTAACCGCAATATGCTCGTCCGCCGCCGTTTTTTCATTAGCCGTTTTTTCATTAACTGTGCCGTTGCGGCTCCGCCCGGCGCTCTTTCCGCCTTTCTCCGCCTTTTTCTCACTGTCCAGCAACAGTTCTTTCGCCGACTTGCGTGCAATCGTCGCCAGTTCGCGTTCCAAATTGCGCACGCCGGATTCCGACGTATAGTAGCGGATAACGTCGCGGATGGCATCGTCGGTAATAAACAGCTCCGTCGGCTTAATCGCATTCTCCTTAAACACTTTCGGAATCAGATGCCGCTTGGCGATTTCAATTTTCTCCTGCTCGGTATAGCCGTCCAGCCGGATAATCTCCATGCGGTCCAGCAGCGGCCGCGGCATATCCAGCGAGTTGGCGGTCGTTACGAACATCACCTTGGAAAGGTCATAGTCCAAATCCAGATAATGGTCGTTAAACGTCGCGTTCTGCTCAGGATCCAGCACTTCCAGCAGCGCCGAACTCGGGTCGCCGCGCCAGTCCGAACCGAGCTTGTCAATCTCGTCCAAGAGAAACAGAGGGTTGGACACGCCGGCTTTTTTGATGTTTTGGATAATCTTGCCCGGCATTGCTCCGATATAAGTCCGGCGGTGTCCGCGGATTTCCGCCTCGTCGCGCATGCCGCCCAGCGACGCACGCACAAACTTGCGCCCCGTCGCCCTGGCAATCGACCGCCCGAGCGAGGTTTTGCCCACGCCCGGCGCCCCGACCAAGCATAAAATAGGGCTCTTCAAATCTTTCGACCGCGCCTGCACTGCCAGATACTCGATAATGCGCTCTTTAACTTTCTGCAGGCCATAGTGGTCTTCGTCCAGAATTTCTATCGCTTTGCCGAGATTATGGCTGATTGGCGAATACTTGCCCCACGGCAAATCCACCAGCCAGTCGAGATAATTGCGGATAATCGTCGATTCCGCGCTCATCGGCCCCGCCGCCTTAAGTTTTTTCAGTTCCTGATTCGCTTTGGCACGCGCTTCTTTGCTCATTTTGGATTCGGCAATTTTCTTCGCATATTGCTGCAGTTCGTCTTCCTCTTCGTTTTCTACCCCGGTCAGCTCTTTCTGAATCGCTTTCAGCTGCTCGTTAAGGTAATAGTCGCGCTGGTTCTTTTCCATCTGGCTCTTGACACGGTCTTTAATTTTGTTTTCCGCCGCAATGCGCGCGCCTTCTTCATTAAGGATTTCCAAAAGCTTGGTCAGCATCGCGCGTTCGTCGCGGCATTCCAGCAGCTCCTGCTTGTCCGAGGTTTTGATATCCAGATTGCCGATAATCACCGCAATCAGTTTGCCGAGGTTTTCATGCTGGTTGACAATCATCAGGCTTTCTTTGGGCAGTTTGGAATAGTCAATCGTCTGCTGGCGGAATTTTTCGCTGACCACCGCCGCCAGCGCCTTAAGTTCAGCCTCGTCGCCGCCGTTTTCCGCCAAATCATAAGGTTCGATAAACGCCGTATAATAATCGCCGAACGTATTGAGTTTCTTGACCCTGATGCGGCGGATTCCCTCAACGGCCAGATTAAGCGTCCCGTCCGGCATGGTAATAAAGCGCTTGATGCGCGCCAGTGTCCCGATTTGATAGAGGTCTTTTTCCTTCGGGTCTTCTGTTGCCGACTGCTTTTGGGTCAAAAGCGCCAGCGGCGTCCCAAACTGATAGGCGGCTTTCGCGGCTTTAAGCGACATGCTCCGGCCGACGAACAGCGATGCCGAATTCTCCGGAAAAACCACAATATCCCGGAGCGACAGCACCGGATATTCCATATTTTCCAAAATCATCTTGTCATCTGCGGGCGGAAGCGCATCTTTTGCTTCCGGATGGTTGTCTATGTTGATGTCTTTATCTTCAACGCGGCTCATTATAATATCCTTATGAATTGCTCAAACAAACTGCTAAACCGGCACGCTGCCCTGCTCTCCCGTTCGAAAAAAGCCGGCGCCCGCGCCCCTGTCCTGACGGCACGCGGCTCTGCTTTCCCGTTCGAAAAAACCGGCACCCGCGCACCTGTTTTTAGTATCCTTTGCAAAGGAGGCTGCTCTCCCGTATGGATGCATTTTTCCTCTGTATGGATTAGTTCTATATAGTGTCGGGTTTTCTTTTCTGCAATGCCCGAGATGTAATTTTGCCAAATCCGCCGCCGCTTGGCAAGGCTCGCGGCGTTCTATCCACAACATAACGCCGCCGTCTCAAAACACACCCGTCCCTCCGCCGTTTCCAATACTCCACGCGCCGCCGTTTCAAAATGCTCCCGCTGCCATGCCGCTTTGCCGGCCTCTCTCTTGCCATTCCCGCATTTCCCCTTGACAAAACGTTCCTGTCGCCTTAATATCCCCCCAAAAATCCACCCCATCTGAAGGAGACCTTTCGTGCAAACGGTTATTGACAAATTAAGCGACATTTTTTCCGCGGGTTTTTCCGCTGCCGGTTATGATGCCGCCTTGGGGCGCGTTGTCGTTTCGGCTCGCCCGGACTTATGCCAGTTTCAGTGCAACGGCGCCATGTCCGCCGCCAAACAATATCGCAAAGCTCCGCTGGCAATCGCCGATGACGTGGCTGCGGCACTGCCTGCCAACGATGTCGTCGCAACCGTTTCCGTCGTCGCCCCCGGATTTATCAACATCACCGTCAAAGACGAATTCATCGCCTGTTATCTGGAAGAAATGAGCCAGAGCGAAAACTGCGGCTTTGCCAAGGTTGAAAATCCCCGCACCGTCGTCATTGACTACGGCGGGCCGAACGTTGCCAAACCGCTGCATGTCGGGCATCTGCGCTCGGCCGTTATCGGCGAATGCTTAAAGCGCCTGAACCGTTTTGCCGGCAACAAGGTCATTGCCGATGCGCACTTGGGCGACTGGGGGCTGCAAATGGGGCTGATTATTCACGAACTCTCCCTCCGTCATCCGGAATTGCCGTATTTTGACGAAAATTATGCCGGGGACTACCCGCAGGAAGCGCCGTTCACTCTGGCAGATTTGGAGCAGATTTATCCTTTTGCTTCCGCCAAATCCAAAGAAGACGAAGCCTATCTGGCCGCCGCCCGCGCCGCCACGCAGGAAATGCAGTCCGGACGCCGCGGTTACCGCGCCCTGCTGCGCCATATCGTCGGCGTTTCCGTTCCCGACTTAAAGCGCAACTATGCGCGGCTGGACGTCGACTTTGATTTCTGGCTCGGCGAAAGCGATGCCGACCCTTTTATTCCCGATATGGTCAGGATGATGAAAGGCAAAGGGCTCGCCTATGAAAGCGAAGGGGCTCTCGTCGTAGATGTCAAAGAAGAAAGCGATACCGCGCCAATCCCGCCGTGCATTATTTTGAAATCTGACGGCAGCGCAATTTATGAAACGACCGACCTTGCCACCCTCGTCCAGCGCGAACGGGATTTCCGCCCGGACCGCGTCATGTATGTTGTCGACAAACGCCAGGCGCTGCATTTTGAGCGCGTTTTCCGCTGCGCCCGCAAAACCGGCGTAACCCGCCCCGAAACCGAACTGACGTTCATCGGTTTCGGCACCGTCAACGGCAAAGACGGCAAACCCTTCAAAACCCGTTCCGGCGGCACGATGAAACTCTCCGAACTGCTGGATACGGTAGAAAGCAAAGTTGCGATTAAAGGCGAAGAGGAAATGCCCGCAGCCGAACTGCGGCAGTTGAAACAGGCCATCGGCCTCGCCGCCATCAAATACGGCGACCTGATGAACCCTTGCGAAAGCAATTATATTTTTGACATTGACAAGTTTGCCTCGTTTGAAGGCAATACCGGGCCGTATATCCTTTATACCATGGTGCGGATAAAGTCCATTCTTGCCAAGCTTAAGGAACGCCATCCGGAGATTGCCGCTGCGGTTTCGTCCGGCACAACTGCATCCGGAACCGCCTGCCGTTTTGCCGCTTTCACCACTGCCAGCGAACGCGACCTGGCTCTGACGCTGACCCGTTTCAGCCACACGCTTGGCGAAGCGCTCAAAAAAGATGCCCCCTCCATCATCTGTTCGTATGTGTACGAGATTTCCAACAAGTTCAACGTCTTCTACCACGATAAAAAGATTTTGGCAGAAGAGGATAAAACGACCCTGCGGTCGCTCGTTGCGCTGATTACCCTGACACTGAAGGTTTTGGATATATGCATTAACATTCTGGGTTTCAAAGCGCCGGAAAAAATGTAACAAAAGATATAACGCCTGCCCTGCTCCCAAATCGAAACACCCGGAGCTGCCGCAAACTTGCTGTTCTGCCGCATTGCTCTGCCAGCCTTTCTGCTCTGCTGCGAAACCTGTTGTTCTGCGCCCCGCTGCTCTGCCAGCCTCTCTGTTCTGCCGCAAACCCGTTGTTCTCGCCGCGTTGCTCTGCCAGCCTTTCTGCTCACCGCAAACCTGCTGTTTTGCCGCAATGCCGTTCAGCCCCGTTTCCGTGTCTTCCGCGGCCGGTTCCTAATCCTCCACGACCAGCCGGATGGATTCCAGCCGTTTGATTTCGTCGCGGCACTTCATCGCCTGTTCAAATTCCAAATCCGCCGCGTATTGTTTCATTTCCCTGGTCAGCCGCTTGATTTCTTTGGCGATGTTTTCAATCCTGTCGCGGGCAATCGGCGCCGTCAGCTCCTTGTCACCCTCTGCCTCGGTCATCGTCTGCAATACTGACGAAATCGCCTTTTTAATCGTCTTCGGCGTAATTCCGTGCTCCAGGTTATATTGAAACTGCTTCTTGCGCCGCCGTTCGGTCTCGTCCAGCGCAAACTTGATTGAATCCGTCATCTTGTCGGCATACAGCACCACGCGCCCCTCGGCATTGCGCGCCGCCCGCCCGATGGTCTGAATCAACGACCGCGTCGAGCGTAAAAACCCCTCTTTGTCCGCGTCGAGAATAGCCACCAGCGAACACTCGGGAATGTCAAGCCCCTCGCGCAGCAGGTTAATCCCGACCAGTACGTCAAACACGCCCTGCCGCAGGTCGCGGATAATCTCAATACGTTCCAGCGTATCAATATCCGAATGCAGATACCGCACTTTAATCCCGTTTTCCTTAAGATATTCGGTCAAATCTTCCGCCATCTTTTTCGTCAGCGTCGTAACCAGCGCCCGCTCGCCCTTGGCAATCACCTTGCGGCATTCCGCCATCAAATCGTCAACCTGGTCTTCCACCGGCTTGACCACGCAGACCGGGTCCATCAGCCCCGTCGGGCGGATAACCTGCTCGGCAAACACGCCGTGGCTCTGTTCCAGTTCCCAATCGCCGGGCGTCGCCGAGACGAAAATCGTCGGCGCGCGGAACCTGTCCCATTCCTCAAACTTCAACGGCCGGTTGTCCACGCACGACGGCAGCCGGAACCCGTAATCAGCCAGCGTGGATTTGCGGTTGCGGTCGCCGCGATACATACCGCCGATTTGCGGCACCGAAATGTGGCTCTCGTCAATAAACAGCAGCGCGTCTTTCGGAAAATACTCAAACAGCGTCGGCGGCGGCTCGCCCGGCGCGCGTCCGGTCAGATAGCGTGAATAGTTTTCAATCCCTTTGCAGTGCCCGGTCGTTTCCATCATCTCCAGATCAAACCGCGTCCGCTGCTCCAGCCGCTGCGCCTCCACCAGCTTATTGTCGTGCCTCAGCTCGTCAAGCCGCAAAGCCAGATCTTCCTTAATGTGCATCATCGCCTGCGACAATGCCGGACGCGGCGTAACATAATGGTTCGCCGGATAAATCGTAATCTCTTCCAAATCCGCGGTTTTCTTGCCGGTCAAAACGTCAAACTCGCTGATTTTCTCAATCTCGTCGCCAAAGAAAGATACCCGCCACCCGCGGTCTTCGTAGTGCGCCGGAAAGATATCCAGCGTATCGCCCTTAACCCGAAACGTGGAACGCACAAAATTCGCCTGATTGCGCTCATATTGCAGCAACGCCAGATTTTTATAGATTTCTTTCGGCTCAATGCAGTCGCCCTTTTTAAGCGAAAACGCCATCGCCGAATACGATTCCATGCTTCCCAAACCGTAAATACACGACACCGACGCCACGATAATCACGTCTTTCTCTTCCAAAACGTTACGCGTCGCTCCGTGCCGCATCCGGTCAATCTGCTCGTTAATCGCAGAATCTTTTTCAATATAGGTATCAGTCTTCGGAATATATGCTTCCGGCTGATAATAGTCGTAGTAGGATACGAAATACTCAACATGGTTGTGCGGAAAAAACTCTTTCATCTCCGCATACAGCTGCGCCGCAAGAATTTTGTTCGGCGCCATAATCAGCGTCGGCTTCTTCATCTCCTCAATGATTTTGGCCATGGTAAAGGTCTTGCCCGAACCGGTAACGCCCAGCAGAACTTGGTTTCTTTCGCCTCTTCTCAGGCCGTCGCACAGTTGCCTGATTGCTTCCGGCTGGTCTCCCGACGGCTCAAACGGGCTGACCACTTCAAATTGATTGCTCATAGAGGTATATATAGCGCCGCCTGCCCCCAAAAGTCAATAGATATAAAAACCAGCCATTCCCTGCTTTAGCCGTTTTTCTTCTCAGTTTTAATATTTCCCTTACTGTACAGTTTTTTTCGCACTGGTTCTTACATTCCTGTATTCCTTACCCTTGCGAACAATCCGGACTGCTGAAAAAAAAGGGTCGTTTAAAATCAACAGAACTGTTTCTTTATTTTTATAATACAATCAATCAGTTAAAAAAACGTAAATAAAACTAAAGATGTATATTTTAAACGACCCCAAAAAATCAGCACGACACACTCCAAAAAACAAAGGCAACCTATATCAAAGGACAAAACCATGAACAAAAATATCTTACTGGCAGGAACCGCTATTTGCTTGTTAAGTATGGCCTCAATTGTCCATGCCCAGACAACAAATAATGAGGAAGACACTTTTGAATCCATTCAGTTTAATAAAGGAACCGGATGGATTGCCAGCGATGAATCTGGATCAAGCTATACCCAAATCAATTACCTGACAAATAGCGACCTTACCACTCTGCAAAACAGTATCAATATGATTGGCAATACCGCTTATGCCACCGCGGCCAATCTGCGTACCACACAGGAAGACGCTACCACAGCCAAAACTCAGGCGTCCGAAGCCAAAACAGCCGTCGACAATTTGAGCAAAACTGTTGAAAGCGAGTTGGCACTCAAAGCCGATACCACCACGGTTACCGAACTGTCCAACCGTGTTACCACAAATGAAGGAAAAATTGATCAAAACAGTGATGACATTGCTGCACTTGAAGCCGAACAGGACGAACAAGATACCAAAATAAACAACATATCTTCCGGCACCACATACTCTGGAACCGGGCTGGAAGCCAACGTCAGAAATACGGCAACTTCCGTCTTTAACAGCAACCTGAATACGGCGCTGGAAAGTGGCGGACAAATTTATACCTTCACCAACAACCGCATTAACATCGGCATAGAAACGGCCCTTGAAAGCGGCGGTTCCATAAAGTCAGCCATAGACAAAGCCACAGACACAAGCGAAGGCATCGGCAACGGCCATGATAACCTTGTCAGCGGCGACCAGGTTTATGATGCCATCAATAATGCCAAAACCGAAATTTCCGACACCATCGGCAGCACGGCCGAAGAAGTCGCCAACACGGCAATTTCCGACGCTCTTAAAGAAGAAGGCAGCATTACGCAGGCCATAAATCAGGCAACGAAAGACCTTGCCTCAGGCGACACCATCCAAAACGCCGTCAGCGAACAGGTTTCTTCCGCGATTGAAGAAGGCAATTTCGCCACCAAAGACGACATTACGCAGGCCATATCCGACGGCGTAGCCGAGGGCGGGACAATTGATACGGCCATCAACGATGCCGTCACGGAAGCCGGCAGCAACTATGCCACCAAAGAAGATTTGGCCGGCCTGGCTTCGGGTGAAGAAATGCAAAACGCGATAAGTGATGCCGTTAATACGGCCACCGAAGGACTTGCCTCTGAAGAGTACGTCAACAGTGCCGTTGACTCTGCCAAAACCGAAATCAGTAATTCTCTGGAAGGCTATGTTACCGACGGCGAATTAAATGACGCCGTCGCCGGCGCAATCGGCTCCGCAACCGGTGCTCTGGAAACGCAAATCGCCGACAAAGTCTCCAAAGACGATATGAACAGTGCCATTTCGGAAGCAACCACCGGCCTGGCCAGTGAAAGCTACGTTGACAGTGCCGTTGCCGGAGCCACCGAAGGTCTGCTGGACAAAGATACCGCCGACGGCCTGTATGCATCAAAAAACGATCTGAACAACTACGCCACCAAAGACGAGTTAAACAACAAAGCTGACGCTTCCGATGTATACAACAAAACCGAAGCCGACAATAAATTTGTCAGCAAGGACAATCTGGATACGATTAAGAATGAAATATCCACAGAACTGGACGGGCAATACGTTTCTCAGGACGAACTGGCCTCAACCGTCCAGAATACCATTACCGACCAGCTGGGCGATACGGTCAGCAGCGCCGTCAGCGACGAAATCAACAAGCAGACTGAGAAGCTGGAACAAACCGTAACTGACAATGTTATGGGCGGTCTGGATAAAACCTTTGCCAGCGATGAAGAACTCACTGCCGCCAAAGACGAACTGCAGGGCAGCATTAACGATGTCGCCGAGGATGTAACCGAACTTGGCGGGCGCCTGGATACGACAGAAACGGATATTGACAAGCTGCAAAGCGACATGGCTACGGTTAAAGACGACATGACTACGGTTAAAGACGACATCAGCGGCTTGCAGGATACCGTTGCCAATCTGGATAACACCTACGCAACGGATAAAGAGCTGCAAAGTACCAAAGACGAATTGCAGGGAAATATTGATAAAGTTTCCGGCGAGCTGGCCAGCACCAGCGAAAAAGTCGGCAACTTGGAAAACTCCCTCTCTGACACAAATGAAAAAGTCGGCAATCTGGAAACATCGCTTTCTGATACCAACAAAAAAGTTGACAGCCTTGAGAGCAGCCTGGCGGACAAAGCCGACACGTCTTATGTAAACGAACAGCTGGCCAGCAAAGCCGATGCTTCCGACGTAACGGCGCTGGAAGATGAACTGGGCAAAACCAACCAAACCGTCTCCGATTTAAACGGCAAGCTGGAAACCACCGACCAAAATGTGGCCAACCTTGAAAGCGAACTCAACAAAACCAACGAAACGGTTACGGCCTTAGACGGGAAGCTGGAAAAAACCAACACCGCCGTCGCCGGCAACACGGCCGCCATCACTGCCAATGCTGACGCCATTGACAATCTGGAAAACGGCAAAGCTGATAAAACAGAGCTTGAGCAGGCCAAAACCGAACTGTCCGGCCAGATTAACGACATCACCAAAGAAGGCGGTGCGATAGACACGGCGGTAAATACGGCCAAAGACGAATTAAACGGCACGATTTCCGATACCAAAACTGAACTGCAAGGCAACATAAACACCGCTAAAACCGAGCTGGAAGGCAATATTGCAGACAGCCTGCAGGAGAGCAAAGACTACACCGATTCCCAATTATCAACGGTTGAAGAAAACATCTTTGCCAAAGCCGATGAAAAATACGTTACCAACGAAGGGCTTGACGAAAAAGTTCAAAACTCGGTTGACAATACTATCGGCACCCGGGTTGAAGATGCCGTCAATGAAACGGTCGGCGACATCAGACAGCTCGGTGTCGGCAACAAAAACCTTTCCAACGGCTCCGACAATGCACCGGAAACGATTGTTGAAGCCATCAACAACATAGACCAGTCCCTGGGCACTATTCACGGCCTCGCCGACAAACTGGGCGGCCAGCATCAGGGCAACCTGGCCGACGGTACCACGGTGGAAGATCATCTGACATCTTTGGATTCTGCCATCGGCAACCGCGATAACTATACCAACGCCAACGGTTCCAATAACTATCTCGCCACAGCCGGTGCAGACATTTCCACCGCCATCAGCGAAATCGCCTCCAACATCGGTACGGCAGAAGATTTGGGTACCACACAAAACGGCGTATCATCAAGCAATACAGTCAATCAAAACATTGCCGCAGTCAATACCGCCATCGGCAACACCTCAAAATTGGCCAACACGCATTACGTCTCCGGTGCCACCAATTTAACCGACGCCGTTGCCGGATTGGATAACCAGATTCACAATTTGGATTCTCGCTATTACCAGTTAAGCGGTGACATTAATGATCTGCGCGATGACTTCAATGCCGGTATGGCCACCATGTCTGCCATGACGGCTCTGGTGCCGAATGCCCGCGCCACCGGCAACACGCAGCTTTCTTTCGGTACAGGCATGTACGAAGGCGAAACGGCAATGGCGCTCGGCGGCTTCCACTGGATAAACGACAACGTTCTGTTAAATGTCGGTGCCGCCTGGGGCAGCGCGGATACGGCCTATCGTATGGGAATAACCTATTCCTGGTAAAGCTGATTCTTAACAAAAAAACGGAAGCACAATGCTTCCGTTTTTTATGTTTTTTCTGTTTTCACGCCACGGCATACGCATGTTTTTCCGCATCGTAATGCAGCCTTTTCCGACTGCCGTTTTCGTCTGCAAAAAAGATTTCCGGCACATTTTCAACCCGAAACGCCGCAACCGCTTCACCATTGGAAAATAAAGCCTCAAACACCAGACATGAACCGTCGTTTTGTTCGGCGCGGAGAAATCGTGTTTCATCAACGCGATACGCGTCGCAAAAACTGTCGTACTCGGCCGCGTCAATACTCTCTCCGCCATCAAGCGCAACGTATGTCGCCTCGCCCCAAAAATCGGACATCATTTCATCTCCCGCCGCAACGCCGGCAATCCCCGAAACTTTGCCAAGCAGACCCGGCTCTGCAACCCGCAGCATTTTTGCTTTTTTGCTATAGAAAAACACTAACGCGTCATCAACCGCCTCGCCTAAAATCAGCCCTTTGGGATAAGCCGCACTATACAGGCAGCAGGAAGAGAAATCTTTGGGCTTGATAATCAGCGTCCGCTCGTCCAGCAGCCTTTCCCGGCAGTCTGTAACCGGAAACATATCGACAATATGCAATCCTTTGGCTTTGATAAACACGCCTTCGCTCAAACGGCGTTCCCCTCCCTTTTTGGTAAAACCGGTAGCAAACACGATACAACGGAATCTTTCTCCGCTGTTCGCAAACACGCCTCCGGCATCAGCAGACATCAAATCCGCCATTAAAATAAAAAGATAAAAGAACAAAGGAGCCGCCCACATTGAATTCGGCTTTTCCAAAAGCGGCGCGATTACATAAAATATGCCACACAGCCACAACAACGGTTTGTTCTTGCTTACCGCAACCTTCCAGCGGTTTGCCGAAAACAGCAAACCCGTCTGTAAAAACAATAATAAATTCATACAATATAATTTAAATTAGACATAATTAATAAAATTTTGGGCAACATATCATAGATATTTTTATATTGCAACAAAAATATCACCCATCGCCCGCCTTCATAATACCCGTTCTCCGCCCGTACCCGTTCTCCACTCGTACACGTTCTCCACTCGTACACGTTCTCCGTCCGTACAAAAAAACACCCGGGTTTTACAATCCCGAGTGTTTTAATACCAAATCGGCAAGCAGCCAGCACGCACCGCAGCCCAGCGCCAGATTGACCGCTGCCAGATATACCCGCGTCGCCGTGTCGGTTTCTTTCATCAGAAAACACACCTCCAGCAGACGCACCGTTTTTGCCCCGGCGAACGCGCCCAGCGCCGCCCAAAGCATCAGCCTGCCGAGATTAAAAAAATCCGCAGCCGCCGCCACAAGGGCAAAAAGCAAAAATATCAGTGCCCAATAGAACAAAAAGCTGTTCCACCACACCGCTTTAAACTTCAAATCTGCTTTCATACGCAACAATTATAAACTAATTAATAAATACAAACAACACCGCAGCAACGCCGCACAAAAATAATTCCCGCGACAGACAAATATCAATCTGCCTGTTTTTTAGCATTGCCGCCAGATAATTGCAAGCCTTTTTTCCGCGCAGCTTCCGCCGTTGCCCCTCCCGCCAGACAATAACACCGCCTCTTATTTTCCGGCACCGGCCAAACGGCTCCCCCGCCGCTATAAAAACGCACGCCGTTCGGCTTGCTCTCCTGCTGCAAAATTCTCACGCCGCAGCGCCCATTCCGGCACTCGCTCCCTGCATCTACTTAGCCGTGCAAGGCAGGCGTCCGTTGTCCTGAAATGCAGCCAAATCAGCAATATCAAGTTCCCGGTTTTCCCCGTTTCGGGTACGGCAATGCCCCGCCACGGCTTTTCCCTTTTCAAACGTTACCGCCGCCAGCAAGTCGCCGCTGGCATAATAAATTTTTGCAACGCCTTCTTCTTTGCCGTCGGCATAAGTTGCCTCGCTCAGCAACATTCCGTTTTCAAAA
>ENA-OROM01001683-OROM01001683.1-human-gut-metagenome-genome-assembly--contig:-NODE-1683-length-19120-cov-2.380068_pt1 | contig 19120 bp, 15 predicted proteins | sample MGYA00242129_ERZ509050 | MGnify/ENA primary metagenome ERZ509050 (study PRJEB26280, sample SAMEA2338701) | human gut metagenome | biome: human gut; feature: human-associated habitat; material: faeces...
ATCATACTGGCGTTGACGATTTTTCCTTCCGGGTCGAGTAGTATAAAATGAGGAATTCCATTTATATTATAATCTTTCTGGAATTGACTACCTCGCCCGATTAGAAGTTGGGTGCCGGAGAGTTCTCCGGATTTAACCATGTTTTCCCAGTCTGTTTTGTTCTGATCGGTGGAAAGACTTAAGAACGTGATGTTTTTTCCTTCGAATTTCTTCTCCAGTTCTTTCAGGAACGGGATTTCTTTTTTGCAGGGACCGCACCAAGTTGCCCAAACGTCGATGTACAGGTATTTCCCGTTGAAGTCTTTCAAGGATAAAGTTTTCCCGTTAATATCCTGTCCTTTAAAGTCAGGAGATGGGCGTCCGACCGATGTGAGATCCCATTGATCACGAATCTCTTTATATGCGGCTCGTAGATTGGGATCGGAGACGTAAGCGTTATAGATATTTTCCAGATCGGTAATGTTGCGAATTCCATTTTTCTTCACGTATTTCATGGCAATATCGTTCAGAATGACCTGTTTTACCTTTTCGTTCTGGATGTTTTCGGCAAGGTATTTCATTTGACTCACGCATCTGTCGTAAAGGTTCGGTATTCGTTTTCCCGGAGAGGCAAGGAGGATTGCCGCTTCCGCAACAAATTCCCTGTATAACGGGAGATGAACAAGCTGTTCGTCCCCTTGTATGAGTTGGCTTAACATATTGTAATATTCCGGTCCCGGCTGATAGCTTGTGTCTTGTGTCAAGTAGGCATATCCCATGGGATGCATGAGTATATTGAAGGCATACATGTATTTTATACGTCCTTTTTCCCAGGTAACGAAATCGGGATTTACGGTTTCTAGTTTCCTGGCTTGTAATAATTTGATTGCCTCGTCTGTTTTTTGTTGAACAAGTGCGATTAGCTCGTCTAGCGGGCGACCGTATTCATCCGGAGCGATTTCCGTGTAAGTGATCGCGTTGAGGTAGTCATTGACCGGGGCGTTTTTGCCTTCGAATCGAATCTCGTCCTTGAATTTACCAGCATCGAAGGAGATAGTAAGTTGGTCCCCTTTTTGCAAAAAGACATTCTTGGACTCTTCGCCATAGAACAAGCGGGCATATATTAAATCGCCTTGTAAGGTACAGGTGGCCTTACCGTTCTTGTCCAGTTCGATTTCGTCGATTAATTCCGGGCTTTGAACAATGGCGACTTTGGAGTAAGTCGGGTTCTGAACGTTGAAATGGACAACAATATCGTCCTTGTTTTTTTGTGAATTCGAACAAGCGTTAACGATAAAGAATAAGATGATAAATATAAGATTTCTCATTTCGATGATATTAATTATTAATCATATATTTCTTGCATTGCGGCATCAAGCCACCCGCCTCGTGCGTTTATGCTAAGAATATTTCCTTGAGCATCCACGAGAATGGAGGAAGGAACGCCTGTCAAGTTATATGCTTTGAATGCAGATTCTCCCGGGGGTGTTCTCCGGTCGAGTAGTTGGCCCCAGGATAAGTTTTCCTCCTTTAAGGCCGTGAGCCAGTTTTCCCGTTTCGAGTCGATGGAGATACTCACGATATTAAATCCTTTCGGATGATATTTGTCGTATGTTTTCCGGATGTGGGGGAATTCTGCCCGGCAGGGCTGACACCATGAAGCCCAGAATTCGATCAGGGTAACATGTCCGGGTTCTACGAAATCAGAGATCTTTTTACTGCTGCCATCGGGGGCGATAAGTTCTTTATCTAGGAAAGGTTGTCCGATGAATATTTGTTTACGTTGTATTGTTTCCCGCAGTGATTTCCCCATTTCGGATTCTTGTAAACGGGGAGAGAGTGCCGTGAACAGTTGCTCCGTCTCTTGCCGAGAAAGTGATGAGTTACCTTTACAGAGTTCTTGTGCGACGTGTAAGCTAATCACGGATTCGGGATGATCTTTGATATATTTTATCTGGGCATCTTGTATTTTTCGTGCCTTTACTGTCGTTTGTTTGGCCAGATCTATCGCTTTGGTCAAGTCATTACCATTGTAATAGGCTTGGGTGTAGGCAGTGAACGTTTTTTTGCGATCGGCTTGAAGAGGTTGTATCTGATCTGTATAATTTTGAAAAGCATCTTGAGTGTTGCTTCCCGAGATGTTGAACACGGGAGCCTTTCCTGAATTGTCGCAAACCGCTTTCACGGCCGTACTGTCAAGAAAAAGCGAGAAATTGACCAGTTTACTCCGATCCGAACGGTTATTGGGATCCAGGTAAATGAGTACGCTGCAATAACGGGGAATATCAAATTTTCCTTCCAAGAGGAATTTCCCGTTTGATATTTGGGTACTGTCAATGGCATAAGGTTGATTTATGTCATTAAGCATCAAGAACACGGGTTTACCTTCCCAAGCTTCGGGTACCTCCCCCGAGAGGGAGTACCCGTTGTGTTTTGTACAACTGAAGATGGATAGAAGGAACGTGATAAATAAAATGTGTTTCATTTTTATTCTTGAGTTAGAGGTTCTTTATAGATAATATCCACGATTCTGCCGAAACCGGAATGGTATTCTTTGTAATCGGTTATTTGTGCCAGGTTATCAACCGCCTCGTACACTCTGAGTTCACCTCCGTCAGTACCACCCTTGTCACTGCCCACGATCAGGTCGTAAGAACGTCTGGCATTTTCTGCATTCCTGTATAGATAAAATTTCAGGCAAGTGATTTCTCCCGGAACTTCAAACTGAAATTCGGAAGAAGGGGTACTCGTGTCCAGATTTACCCGGTAAACTTTTCCATCTACGGCATAAAACATTTGATCGTTTAAGGGGCTGAATGCAAAATGTTCCGCTTGTGTTATATCAGTGCAATTAGAGAGGTTTGCGTAATGGGTTTTCGTGTATGCCGGCATACTCATCACCATTGCTACATAAAAATCGTCTAATGCAATTCCGTAAAGATGATAAATTCCGTTGTTCTCCAAGATCGTAAATGTGATATTATTGAAGAAACCGGGCATCATGGCGGATTCGGAATATTTACGTCCGCTATTTTCCATGTAAATGTAGTTATATCCTATTGGGAATGTAAATACATTTCCTTCGGCTTCCTCATCACTCATGTTCAGGCAACCGACAGTTGGATCTCCGAGTGCTCCATACATACCTCCCGGATGATAAACAAATTGTTTGTGATCTAAATCATAAAACATGTAAATAGGTATCATCTGCATGGAATTTGTGATATTACATCCCACGTATGGCGCAACTTGTATGTATTCTTTCGTGTTATTGTCATTCCGAAGATAATTTAATTGTGATTCCCATAATGCTTCGGTTCCTGAACCGAAATTACTACTATGTATACCATCCGGTGTTACCATCATGCGAAAATATCCTGCTGATGTGATATGAGTAGGTTTGGCATCGCTCATATCTCCCATTTCGTATTTCATAAGATATTCTTCTTTCCATTCGAAAGCATCTTTATGTAATCGGGTAGTTCCTTCTTCGGTAAGCAAATAAAATGGAGATATAGGGTCTACTTGTGGGGTACTTTCTAAACTTCCGGGGTCAAGAGCAATGAGAGCCAATGGTCCTTTCTTGAATGGCATATCCGAATCGGCAAGCATATCCTTCGAATGTACCTCTTCTCCCAATACGGTTGAGATCATATCCAAGCGGACATTACCATTCTCGGAGCATAGAAGAACCCATCCCTCGGAAGTGGTTGTAACGACGGAAAGATTCGCTTGTTGTTGATAAAACACGTTCAGGTGTTTGTCCTTTACCGTGTAAATCAATTTATAAGGACCTGGACGTAAAGATATAATATCATTAAATTCTTTTGTGGTAGCCAACACTTCACTTGCAGAATCATTTGCGTCTTCCGCCTCGAATTGCCGGATGGCCAGCCATTCGTATTCATATCGATCCTCATCGGCTTCCAAGCCATCTAGTTGCACGGGGATAGACAAATTTTGGTATGCCAAAGCTTGGATCGAACTACCGATACCTTCAATTTTTACTTCCGGAATATCGTGGTAATTATAATTGCCTTTATCGTCCGCACAAGCACTGATTCCACCTGCTATTGCAACAAGTAAAAAAAGTGATTTTATTCTATATAATATCTGTTTCATAGTCTATCTTTTTATAGTAATTAAAAGATGGTATCTCCATTCTCGTCAAAGATTTCCGGGTCGGGATTCTCCAGTAACAATTGTTCTGCTACATATTTTATCATTTCTGATATTAAATATTGGAAGCGGGCACTTGTTATTTTTGATGAATCGTTAAAGTCCGAGCGTGGGATGTCCATTACCCGGCAGGTCAGGAAAAAGCGTTGAGGGGTAAATGGATATATATACGTGTACCAAGCGGCAGGAGCCTCGGTGAATAGTTCCGAGAACTCGATTTTATGACGCATAGTAGAGACATCTGTGCCGCTTTGAATATCCGTGATCTCGTGTGTGATGATCGGTTTGAAATGCTCGTTTTCTTCAATAGCGATCTCGATTGTTTTCGCTTCTTCTTGCAATGCGGTCGTCCGTTTCAGCGTGATTTCATAGTTGAACGAACTGGCTCCTGCGGGTAATACCGGATTGGCAGGTAACACGAAATCATCCCCTTCCTTTGCACTTCCTCCAACAACTTTGATGTTTACGGGGCGAGCTTCGTCGGTAGCCCTACCGACCAGCTGAACCGGGATTGATACTATGGCCTCGTTCTGTGATTCCTCGATGTACACGAACGTGAAGTTCGTGCTGTCTGTCAGGATATTTCCTACTCTTATACGTTGGTTGAAATAGATTCCTTCATTTGCACTATAGTTATTAACCTCTTCTTCCGAACAAGCGGTTAATCCTATAATGAGCATAATCCATATAAATATATTGCTTGTTTTCATCATTCGCGTGTTATTGTCGATTATTAATTTCTGTGTCGGGTAAAGGCACCACGAAAACTTGGGTGGATGCCGCTTGACCTGCAGGTTTACTTCCACTACTGTTCGTTCTATTTAAGATGTTTGTAAACGTCCGTTTGTAGAAATAGAACAATTGTCCTTCTCCATATAATTCGCGCATGTATTCGTAAGTAAGCTCGGTTGTCGTTAGGGAACCGAGGTTCGAAATACCTCGTTTATTTCTTAAGGTGTTGATATATGGAAGTCCGTCATTCAAAGTTTCCGATTCGCTTTCCGCGGCGATCAGATACATCTCTCCCAATCTTAACATGGGGATCATCGTGTTCTGAATCAGCCCGGTGGTACTCATGTCATTGTATTTATAGAAATACCGGGCACCGCTTGTCAATCCGGGAAGTGTGGCCTGTTCCCAATTTGCCTCGAAACGAATATCGCTTGTGGTAGAGGAACCCGGTGCCGAGTACAAGAAATTCAATAATTTTTCATCCATGGTAAATATAAACGCCGGATTACGAGAGGGATCATGGTAATTTTTGAATAACAGAACCCGATTCGTGTTCGTTAAGGCAAATAGGACCTCTGACGAGAAAATCCGGTCACTCTTGGCTTCCGTTCTTTCCGTGAATGGGAATGTGCCCGCTTCTGCCGCCGTGATCACTTTTTTGGCGTAGATGGATGCATTGGTTTTATCCCCGGCATAGAGATAAACTCGTGCCATGAGCCCTTGTACCGCATAATAGTTCATACGTAATGCCCGGTAACGCAGGAAATTGGATTCATTCCCGGCTGATTCCATTAAAGTACCTTTTGTGATGATCGGGTCATTTGCCAACGCTTTCTCCGCTTCTTGTAAGTCATGAATGACATATTCCATGACTTTGTTTGCGGGTAATAAATCGTTTACATTCGGTGATTGGTGTAAATAGTAGGGAATACACTCGTTTTCCGGGTTGTTCATGTAAACCGGGCCGAACAGGCGTAACATATCGAAGTGCAACATGGCACGCAAAGCCAAGGCTTCTCCCCGGATAATGTCATAGTTGATACCCGTGAAGAGTGATTCCCGGTTTTCTATGTTATCAAGAATCTTGTTACAGTTCATGATCAGGGCGTAAGCTTTTTCCCAAACTTTATCCAAGCGTCCCCGCCAGTATTCAGTGCTGTATTTATAGCTGTTTAAATCAATATAATCCCCCCATTTCCCTTGGTCGTCGCCGATCTTGTAGGCTCCGCCCATGAGTTCTAGCATTTCCACCATGAGGGTACTTCCGTAAAGGTTCTCATCGTTCAACTCGATGTACACGCCGTTCAGTAATTTCTGGAAACCGGTTTCCGAGTTCAACAGGTCTTCTTCCGCTATCTGGTCGTAAGGTTTCACGTCCAACCAACTGTCGCAAGCCCCGAAAACAAGGGTGCAACATAAAAGCGTGATTAATTGTATTTTTCTTTTCATAATTCTTCCGTTTAAAAGGTTGCAGATATAGAGAATGACATCGTGCGTGCAAAAGGATAGTCAATACCTCGCTCGCTCTTTACCGATGAAACTCTGAAAATATCGTTCATGTTAGCTTGCACGGTCAATGTAGACAAACCGACATGCTTGATGAAAGGTTGGGTAAACTCGTAACCGATGTTGAAAGATTCTCCGCTTAGCGTGTTTTCGTCCATCACGAAACGGGAAGAGGTTTCAGTTGTTTGGAAAAGAGAAATTCTTTTGAATTTTGCCTCTTGTCCCGGAGTACTCCAACGGTCGTATAAAGCCCGTTTATCTTGGTTATAATTAATGCTTTCCCTGTCGATATTTTCTACCTTCTCGTAAAGAGCGCTATTGAAAACCTGACCTCCTAGCTGATAACGCAGGTAACATCCGAACGAGAAACCTTTGTAGTAAAGGGTTGTACCGAGTACTCCTTCCAGTTTCGGTTCCGTGTTTCCGACCACGACTTCATCATTTTTGTCATACGTGAAAGTGTAAGTACCGTCTTTCTTGATAAACAAATCCTGACCTGTCGCCGGATCAATACCTGCCGATCTTACCGCCCAAATATCGGTGGGGCTACCACCGTCGTAGTACCTAGTAGTGTTCAGGTTCGCCTGATTCTGTTCGTTCATGGATTGCAAGCTATTGCCGATTTTGGAATATTTTGACTTGGCATGTGTCCCGTTGAGACTGATATTCCATACGAAACGATCTTGCGGGCGATAAATGGGAGAAACTTTTAACGTAACTTCAATACCGTCTGTTTTTAATTGCCCCATGTTCATCATGACACTTTTCACCCCGATAGAACTCGGTGTCGTGATGGCTGCTACTAGTGGATCGGTTTTTTTCCGGTATAAATCCAAGGTGACATTCACTCGTTCGTTGAACATTGTGATGTCGGTTCCCAAGCTATAATTGATGGTTTCCTGCCATGCCAGATCGGGATTGCCCAATCCTTCAAGAATAACTCCGGTTCCGAAAATATTACTCATCCAGTGCGTGAAAGCATAGGTAGAGAATGCCTGATAAGAGGCGAAATTCTGGTTCCCCGGGTTTCCGACCGAGCCTCTGAGTTTTAATAGTTGGAAGAAATCGCAATTCTCCATGAATTTTTCAGCGTGGATATTCCAACCTAAACCGACAGACCACGTGTTTCTGAAACGGTTGTTTGTTCCGAACACGGAAGTTCCGTCACTGCGGTAGTTGAAATCGAATAGATAGCGATTGTCATAAGCGTAGCCCCCGTTGATATAGAAACTGGCAGCACGTGTTTTGCTTTCCGTGTAAGTCGGTTTAGACCCTGCCGGGTAACTGTTGGTAAAAGACGGAGCGTCAAATTCATCTTCTGTAAATCCGATTGCCTTATACCCGTTTTGGGAATTTTCCTTGGTACTGAAATTGAATCCGGCCACGGCGTTCACCATGTGTTTCCCCGCAAACAAGTGCCCATAGGTGACAGAAATATCCCCTTCGTAATTCAGATTTTTCGTTTGAGCGTTTGTGTAAAGTCCTTTTTCTGTGTCGCTTACCTCGTCAAAATCACTGTGTTGCGGGGAAAGACGTACTTCGGCTGTCGAATTGTTCTTGGTAATCCCGAACTTGGCCCTTGCACGCAGGTCATTCGTGGCAAACCATTCGAGGATGAAATTATTCGTGAATCCGAATTGATCTTGCACGTCGTAATTATTCAAGTGAGCGTTCCACAAGGGATTGGGTACGGAATATTCTTCCGGATCTTCCGTGTAGTATAAATATTTGTCGATGCCGCCTTCGCTATTGTATTTCCTGAAATAAGGATTAGCTTGAGCGTATTCTGAGAAAGGAACGGCCGGGTCATTCGTTTTCATGTAATCCAGTATAAATTTATTGCTGAATTGGAATTTCCCTGTGCGGTAGACCAAGTCGATATTTCCGCTTATCGTTTGACGATCTGAGCCTTTCATGACTCCTTGCGTGTTGCCGTAACTTAAACCTAGACCATATCTGATGCGTTCCTCGCCTCCTTCGGCGTAGAGGTTGTGTTTCTGAACGAAACCCGTGCGAATCGGTTCGCTGAGCCAGTAGGTGTTGACGCCTCGTTCGATGTCTTGTAAACGTTGGTTTCTGAGATTGTCCAGCGTGATTTGGTCCATCGGGTCGTTTGTGGTGCTAGTGTATCTTCCCGCTCTGGTTTCAAACTCCAATTTCTCCCGTGCGTTCATGAGGTTATAGTCCGATAGGTCAGCCATGGTTATGCTGAAATCTCCTTTGTACGAGAGTGAAAGAACTCCTTTTTCCGGAACTTTCGTTTCAATAACCAATACACCGTTGGCGGCTCTTGAACCGTAAATCGCTGTGGAGGCGGCGTCCTTTAAAAGTGTTACGGAGGCTACCCGGTTCATGTTCAAATCCATGACAGTCTGTAGATCCGTTTCGAATCCGTCCAATATAAATAACGGTTGGTTCGGATCGGTTCCGTATTCTTCTTTTAATCCCATGACACTACTCTTGCCTCGAATCTCCACGTCCGGCAACCGGTTCGGGTCTGAGCCGAATTGGTTATTGACGTTAATCTTGAAAGAGGGGTCTAGCGTTCTGATACTTTGAAGTACATTTTGTGTACCGGCGGCTTTCAAGTCTTCCACCTTGTACGTGCTTGCCGATCCCGTGAAACTCTCTTTTTTTCTTCGGTATATTCCGGTTACCACGACGTCCTCGATGGTTTCCACGGCGGGGGTAAGCTGTATTTCCCGAAATTCCGCACTGTTGTTACCGTTGAATTTTTTTACTAATCTTTCGTAACCGATAAAAGAAAATATGATGTTGTAGTTCCCCGAATCGATAGGGAAAATAAATTCTCCATTGGCGTTGGTTGCAGTACCCTGCTGACTTCCTTCGATCATGACGGTTACGCCGGGAAGGGGTTCACGGGTATCTTTATCAAACACGACACCTTTTAGCTCAATAAGTTTTATCTTGGGGGTATTAGCTTGTGCCGGACGTTGTACGATAACGATCGTTTTATCTTCCAGTTTGTACGTGAAAGGTGTTTTGTCCAACAAAAATTCCAGTACTTGTGTTAGTGGGGCGTTTGTGAATTCCTTAGAGATGCGTTTGTCATAAGCTTTGACCTGTCCTGCATTGTAAAAGAATTCCATTCCCGTGGTGGTGCTGATCTGTTTGATAGCATCCAGAAGGGTCGTATTTTCCAGTTTAAGATTGAGACGCATTTCCTGCGCATGTGAATTGTAGGTCATGCTGCAAAATACGATGATCAGGAAAAGAGGCAAGATCATTTTTCCCGTGAACTGGGTCCAGGGAATTACTTGTCTAAGATTGGATGAAGTGTCTTCTTTCATGATATTTATGTTACTGTTATTAATTGATTGTTAGTTGTTTATTTGCTTGATAAACCTTTTTTTAGGGTCACAAATCTCAGGGCTTTATCCGTGATAAAGTCTTTCCTTTTTTGAGTTATTATCTACATTCGATATTTTTTCGCTAATATGTTGCTACTGTTTTCTAGGTACTTTTGTCCGGTAATGTTCTCTCTTTCATTTTATTTGATCGTTAGGTTTTGTATTTGGTGTTATTTTTTTGAGTATACAATTCCCCCGGCATTACGTTTTGATAATGTCCTCGGTCAGATATTCAATATGTTATTCCTTTGTTTTTACTTCAGATGAATGATACCGTTTTCAATGCTACACGTTATATTACTTGTTGTTGTTAATAATTTCGTGATATAATCAATACCTCTTTCATACCGGATCATACCGGAGAAGCAAGTATCGTTGTATTTTTCTGCTACTTTTATTTCAATGCCGTACATTCGGGCAAGCTGTTTTGCCAGTGCGGGTAATTTCTCATTGTTGAAATAGAGGATTCCTTCTTTCCACATGGCGAATTCGGAGGTGTTTACCTCGTTTTTCGTGACTCCTTTCGTCGTTTTGTTTACCCGCACTTGTTCATTGGGTAAGAGGGCGATGGCTTCAGTTCGTGTGGGGAGTGAGTATTCAATTTTCCCGGTAACCAATGTCGTGATATTCTCTTCGTTATCCGAGTAAGCTGAAACGTTGAAACTGGTCCCCAATACCCGAATGGATTCTCCTCCGGGGATTTCCACGTGAAAAGGTTTTGTGGCATCCGGTTTGACGTCGAAGAAACCTTCTCCCTCTATTTTTACCCGTCTCTCTTTGGCAGAGGCGAATGTTGCCGGGTATTCGAGCCATGTGTCCGAATTTAACCACACGTGAGTGCCGTCCGTCAGTTCTAGATCGAAACGCTTTCCCGCGGGGACGTATATCTTGAGTGGGGTCTCCTCTTGCAGGGTAATTTCCTCACCCGTGGCGGCTTGTAAGGTCGTCTTCGCGTTTGGGGTGGCATTCATTCTGGCTGACGTGTTCAGGTTGGCCACGATGGAATCTCCTATCATGAATTGAACTTTTTGTTCGCTGATAGATATGCCCATATCATTTAATTGTGCAAATACAGGAGATTTTTCGGATGATTCGGGGCTGAATAGCAAAAGTATAAATAAGCATACTGCGGCTGCACTACTTGAAATGTAGATGATACGGCGTCTGAAGGTATGTTTATGTATTCTTTGTTTCACGTTCCGATAGTTTTCGTCCAACATTTGATCGTCGTTTTCCACGGGGGGAAGAGAGTTCCATATTTCCTCTAGTAACTCTTCCTCGTTCTCCCCGATGGGGCGTTCCAAATATTTCCCTGCATTTGTTTTCATGCGTGTTTCTCTCTAATCTGTTTATATAATACTTGACTTTTCGAAACTACGTATTCGAAAATGTTATTTTTTTGCTTTTGCCCGAAGTTTTTTCATGGCCTGGTAGAGAATCGTTTCTACGGTCCGGGCAGAAATACCCAGTTCTTTGGCGATTTGAGTACTTTTTTTATTCTCGATATGGCTCATGATGACCACTTGTTTACTTCTTTCCGGTAGCTCGTTAAGGATGTTAGCCAGTAGGGTTTCGGGATCTGTCGGGGGATCATGGTTGATGGTATTTTCTTCTTCTTCGCTTGTCTCCTGTTTTATCTGTTCGTGATGCAGTTGATGAAGGGAGTGGGTTTTGAGGTAGCGTAGTGAATTATTGTGAGTTCCCCGAAGAAGATAGTTGCGGAGAGATTTTTCCCGGTCTAGTTTTTTCCGGTTTTCCCATAAGGTGACAAAAAGATTCTGAACAATTTCATAAGCGGCTTCTTGATCCGAGAGGATGGTGGTGGCATAATTTCTTAAGGAGGTGAAGTAGCTTTTGTAGACCATGGCAAAAGTTGCTTCATCTCCTTTTATAAGTGCATCAACGATTTCCCCGTTGTTTGTTATGTCGAAATTATGTTGCATCGTGTTTTATGAAAAACCCTTGTGATAACAAAGATACTAAAAAGATGCGAATTTCCTTGTCATGGGAATTTGGGGAATTTTTTGAAGTCCGGGTCTCGTTTCTCCAGGAAGGCGTTTTTACCCTCTTGTGCCTCTTCCATGAGATAGTACATCAGGGTGGCATCCCCGGCGAATTCCATTAATCCGTGTTGACCGTCCAATTCGGCATTCAATGCCCGTTTGATCATGCGGATAGCCATCGGGCTGCGTTGCATGATGGTCTTGCACCAGTCCACGGTTTCATCTTCCAGTTGATCGAAGGGAACCACCTTTTTTACCATCCCCATCTCTTCGGCTTCTTTGGCGGTGTACTGGCGGCAAAGGAACCAGAGCTTTCTTCTGGCCCACGTGGCGGGCGAGATACGAGGAACCGAATCCCCCGTCGAAACTACCGACTTTAGGTCCTGTTTGTCCGAAACGGGCATTCTCGGAAGCGATCGTGAGGTCACACACGACATGAAGCACGTGGCCTCCGCCGATGGCATACCCGTTTACCATGGCGATGACGGGTTTCGGAAGAGAACGGATGGCTTTGTGCAGGTCGAGTACGTTGAGGCGGGGAACCCCGTTTTCATCAATGTAGCCTCCTATTCCTTTCACTTTCTGGACTCCTCCGGAACAAAACGCTTTGTCCCCGGCCCCCGTGAGTACAACAACACCAATGTCACTCCGTTCCCGACAGATATTTATGGCATCCAGCATTTCGAAATTGGTTTGCGGGCGGAAAGCGTTATAAACCTCCTGGCGGTCAATGGTTATTTTAGCTATTCCTTCGAAGAATTCAAATCGAATGTCTTCATATTCTTTGATTGTAGTCCATTCTCTTTTTGACATATCCGGTATGTTATTTTTAGTTTTTACAAAGTGTAACGACAAATGTACATGATAATTTTTATTTTAACGAGGTTCGATATAAAGAATTCGCGTGATGGTACAGGGAAGAAAGTCATGGCTTTGTTCGTGGAAGGTCTATGTCTTCTTCGACGTTGGGCGGGATCATGAACATAGCATGAACATAGTATCTTCATAGCAAGAATACTCGCCAGTGTTTTTGATGTGAAATTGATGTCAAGGTGCTATATGGTTGGTGGTAAGGAACCCCGGAGGAAAGGCAGGATATTCCGGGCGATCCACCATACTATGATTAATATTAAGTACGTGTTGACGACTATCCGGTGATGGCAGATCCTTTTTAGCCGGGCTAATTTATTTCGGGGGTCAAACCATTGCGTGATTACAAGAGCAATTAGATAAGGAATAGAAAGAATAAGGAACGGGTTATACCCGAAAGCTCCCTTGATATTCAAGTGTAATAATTGATGAATTGCCCTTTGGCTACCACATGCCGGACAATCGAGTCCCGTGAACCAACGGAAGGGACATTTTGGTATAAATGCCGAATACTCGGGATCAATGAAGAACAGGATGATCCCGAGTAGTATAATTAGTATGAGGCCTATTTTCTTAAAATGTCCGAACGAATACATTCATTCGAATATTAATAATAACCTCCTCCCATCAGTACACTTGTTAATCCGCTGACGAACCCGATGATGACGGCGAGTACACCTCCACCTAATGCCAAGAAGAAAAATAATCTTGCCATGTTAGAAGCTTTTATCGCTTCCTCTTGCTGACCGGAATTCCAGAGGTTGTCCACTTTCGTGGCATAGATGATGGAGACAATCCCTAGCGGCAAACAGCACAAAATGGTTGATAGGATTGCCCATACTAGCCAGTTGTCCGGTTTGGAATTGTTGTTTACCGGTGGTTGAGGTGGTGTGGGAGGGAATGGCGGGGGTGATAAAGGTGTGGAGGTTTCGTTCGTGAACAATTTCGCAAGTTCGGGAACTTCTCCTGCCGGGAGCCATTGGGCCATACCGTTTTTCCACACGAGGGAGTTTTTCGTTACCCCGTTGCGAATTAATTCTTCGGGAGAAACCGGGCCTTTTTGTTCATTCTTTTCGTTCAGGTAAAAATAGTTTTCCATAGTTTAATAATTTACCATTTATATTCGCTTCGTAAATAATTTCCGTTAAAGTCGTAAATATCTTTGATATACCCCCCGTCAGCCTCGATGCGTTCAGAACCGGCGTAGGGTATGATGTCATTGTATTTGCAGGGGATAATGATTTTTCCTTTTTTATTGATTGCTCCCCAGACTCCATTCTGCACTTTACCGTCTTTCGAGAATCCGCCGCGGTTGATCAGTGATATACCGTTTAATTCTTTACAGATGATAAATTGACAGGGTAATATCTCTTCTCCCTCTAGGGTATAGAGGCCTTCTTGGTCATCTATTTTCACGTGGAGGAGCGAGGTTTCCCGCCAGCGGGAAATTTTCGTGTACTCGCAAGGAACGATTACTTTTCCTCTTGGGGTATATAGTCCTTTTAGTTTCCCTGATTTAACCATGAAATTGTCGGTTGTGAGCCAAGTGTCAACATCATCGTATATACATGGGATAATTTCAGTTCCATTGAGGGCGAGTATCCCTTTTTGGTTGTTATACGTGGCCCGGTAGTAAGCGGGTGACCAGTAACTATTGGGGGCGATATTATCGTATACGTAGGGAACGATTTCCAATCCGAATTTATCCATGACTCCTACTCCGGATCTTTTCTCTATGATGCAGCGATCGTACCGGAAACAATAGGCATGATTTAGTACTCCATAATAGAAAATGGAAAATAAAGAAGATAGTAAGAAGGGTAGAACTATCAGGGTTGTATTCAGTAGGTATTTTCTTTTTTTGTAAAACAGGGAAAAGATGATGCCTAGTACCCCGGTGATGAGGATGACAATTCCCGGAACGTATGGGTAAATGTCAAACCACGAGGCGACAAACGCCGAAACAAATCTGCCAGCGAGTAAGAAGAGAATCGTGCCTAAGGTTGCGTATAAAATCAGGACAATCTGTACCACGCTGATTTGTGGTTTGGGAGATGTGATACATTCATGTAATTCGGGAATATCTTTTGCCTGTACCCAGTTTGGCATGCCTTCACGCCACACGGGTGTTTCTCGTGTGATTCCTTGTTGTTTAAGTTCATCTAACGAAAGCGGCCCGACCTGTTTGTGGGTCTTGTCCATGAAATAATAATTTATCCCCATAAATTAAGATAAAAAGAATAAACAAACGCTATCCCAAAAGTAGTAAATAAATGGATAAGTGTGCTGTTGGGGGGAGAAAAAATGAGGTAGGACTTTGGGCGGGGCTGTCCAAAAGGTTATTTTTCAAATTCCCTCCCCTCTTCGGGGTACTCCCCTTACTAATTTTAGATTTAATGATTGTAGATTTTAGATTTCCGCCGCACAAAGCCACCGCTTCTAAATTTCCTACTTTCAACTTTTAGTTTTTATCTTTTAACCTTTATCTTTCTCTTGCAGAGGTAGAGTTGAAATACTCTCTATCTTCGAAATGAGTCTCTAACTCCTCTTCTGTTTATAGAGAGAGTTAAAAATAGCTCTTCTGAGAAATTCTAGTTTCCCTTAATTAACCCCTCAACGCTTGAAAATATCCTTTTAATATTTCCCCGTTTATTTTTCCGGGTGTGTGAACAACGAGAATGGCCGGTTGTTGTCCCGGTTGGTAGAATTCGGATAGTGCTGATTCTAACGAGGGTGCATCTGTTGCTCGGTACATCTTGAAACGATGAACTTCGGCAAGCCGTTCTATATCCACGTCGTGAGGGGTTTCAAAGAATTCTTCAACTTCTTCCAGACCGGAAGGACCTGCCAAAAAGCGGAATATGCCTCCTCCCCCGTTTTGGATAACGATGATTCGTAATGACGGGGGACAGTTTTTGATCCATAAAGCATTGGAGTCGTACAAAAAGCTGTTGTCTCCCACGATCAGCGTGGTGATCCCGTCGAATGTTGAGGCGGCACCCATGGCTGTCGAGGTACAACCATCAATACCACTTGTTCCCCGGTTGGCATCGGTACGGTCCACCTGCGTGTACCGGAAGAGTTGGGCGTAACGTATCGGGGTGCTGTTGCCTAGTTGTAACCGGCTCCCGGCAGGAAGTGCGGGAATGAGCATGGAGAAGGCTTTCAGATCACACCACGGGATACGTTTCAGGTAGTTATCGTGTATTTGTGTTGCTTTTTCTTCCCGTTGATGCCATTGGTGGGCATAACTGGACGGCAAACTGTTGGCTTTTATTTCCGCGGGTTGGAGTTGATCAAAGAATGTTCGGGTGTCCATGGGGACGTGGAGGGTCATGGACTTGTACGTGTCAGGCGGTGTCGACCGTTCATCAATATGCCAATGAGAATGTGGGGTATGTTCTCGGATGAAAGCCTTTATCATGCGGGAAACGATCGCTCCCCCGAACGTGATGAGTAGTTCAGGGGCGTAAGTCTCTACCTCTTCCGGTTGTATCGTGGAGATTACCCTGTCTATCGTGGAGATCACGAGGGGAATGGATAGATTTGTTACGCTTTCCGTTAAAACCACCACGTTGGGAAGGCTTGCCAGTAACTTGATATGTTGTTGTAAAACCGGGTCAGGTTCATGGAATCCGGCGATGATCATGACCTTGGGACAAAGGAAAAATTCCTCCCGCAGGTTTTGAGAGATTTCTGCGGTTAAGGAAGGGGTTTCTTTCAGAGTTTTGATCACCCGTTCTGAAGTTATGGATTCATGTTGAAAGCCGTACAAGGGTTCTCTCAAGGGAACATTGATATGCACGGGGCCTTTCCGGCCGTGTTGGGATAGATTGATGGCCTCGTTTACCAGACGATTGGTATGCCAGCGGTCCTCGTTGCACGTGATGGCTGTCGGGAGCTGAAAGCTCTTTTTCACAAAGTTACATAATGCCCCTTGCTGTTGTATCGTTTGGCTATCGTCTTGATCTATCCATTCGGAGGGACGGTCTGCCGAGATAACGAGAAGGGGAATACCCTGGTAATAGGCTTCCGCCACGGCAGGGGAGTAATTCAATAAGGCGGTACCCGACGTGCAGATGAGGGCAACCGTTTGTCCGGTTTGTTGTGCTACTCCCAGAGCGAAGAAGGCGGCCGAACGTTCATCCACGATGATATGATGTTTCAACCTTTTTTCTCGGGCAACAGACACGAGTAAAGGTGCATTCCGGGAACCGGGTGACAGAACGACTTCCTTGATCCCTTTTTGAACGAGTAGACTGATAAGAATTCGAACGTTTTCAATATCAGAATGTGATTTTTCCATAATTCATTTGACGTATGAGTTTTAGTAAAGTATCGGCTTTCTGACAAGTTTCCTGCCACTCGGTTTCCGGGTCGGAAAGAGGGGTAATGCCGCCTCCGACATATAACCGCAGGGCGTCATCGAATACTTCCATGGTACGCAGGTTGACAAACAGGTCAAATGCCCCGGAGGCTTGCAATGGTCCTAGGAATCCGGCATAATATCCCCGATCCCGTTTCTCGATCTCCGTGATGATTTGCATGGCTCTCTTTTTGGGTAAGCCGCAGACGGCCGGAGTCGGGTGAAGTTGTCCTACCAGTTCGTCAATCTGATCGGCAGGGAGTTGTTCGTCACTTCTGAAAAAGGTACAGAGGTGAAAGACATTCCCAGCTTGTAACGTGATTGGTCCCTCGATTTCGAGATGGCGGGTAAAGAAATGTCTTAGCGTGTCTTGGATGTAGTCGGTCACGATTTGTTGTTCCTCGATGTCCTTGTCTCCCCATTCAGGTGGATTTTTTGCTGTTGCCACGGGTTGAGTTCCTGCCAGTGACATGGTGAAGAATCCGTTTCTGTCGTATTTGAGGAAAGTTTCCGGTGAGGCACCCATCCAAGCACATTTACCCGGAATGGCGGCAAAGAACAGGAAGGCGTGGTGATATTGTTTCATCTGTTCGAAGATCGCTGGCGATAGTCGGAGTGAATCGCAGGGTATCGTGATGGTTCTTGATAGAACGGCTTTTTTCATCCCTTCCCGTTTCAACGTGTCGATCATCGTGCGCAATTCATCCAAGTACTCGAAATGCTCGCAGTCTTGCTTGGTGAAAATACGTTCCGGGGTATTGAAAACCGTGTTCTGTAAATTTCGAATCGCTTCACCGTCAGTCAGGTAGTCCGTGAATGAAAGATCGGCCTTGATGAAGAAGGGGAAGCTCCAAGAGGAGTGATTGAAGGGCGTGATAACAAACCCTTTTTCTCCCCGATGTTTTTCGAATCCCTTGAATATCCGGGTATCGTTGGAGAGTTGAGCCCCGAAAATAACTTCACGCGAACCGGGTAAACGGTACGTGTAAAACGGGATGTTATTTCGCAGGCAGATGTTCTGCGCTTCTGCAACCGAGAGTCTGTTTTCTGTTTGTTCTATCATGGCATAACCTATTCTTACCGCAAAAATAGGCAAAATTATTCGCTGGTGATTCAATTGATGCAAAATGTAAGTATTTTTGTGGGGGAAGTGGCTACGCCACGTTGCAGGTTGCAAGTTAATAAAGTTATTTTGTTTGAATGAAATGAATAAAGATAGGAGCGGGTATAAGTTTTTGGGTGGTTGGCGAGGACTTCGGGAGTTATTGCCGAATAATTTAGGGGCCTTCACGCAGGTATTCGCTTCCTTGAAAAGTTATAATTTCCGTCTTTATTTCGGGGGACAATGTATCTCGCTGATCGGGACGTGGATGCAACAGATTGCCATGAGTTGGCTGGTGTTCCGGTTGACCGGGTCGGTGCTTTTATTGGCAACGGTTACTTTCATGGCACAAATTCCGATTCTCGTGGCCACTCCTTACATGAGCGTTTTTGTTGACCGGTTTGATCGACGTAAGTTGCTGGTGCTGACGCAATCGCTGTCTATGGTACAGGCGTTGTTGATGGCCTTGCTCACGTTAACAGGGTTGATACAGGTGTGGCATATCATGATTCTGAGTTTATTGATCGGTTTGATTAATGCTTTGGATAATCCCACTCGACAGTCATTTTACCCGAGTTTGGTTCCGAAGGATAAGTTGAGTAACGCTATTGCGCTGAATTCTGCCGTGATTAATGGTTCTCGTTTGATCGGGCCCGCGGTGGGTGGAGTGTTGATCGGTTTATTGGGAGAGGGCGTTTGTTTCCTGTTGAATGGTATCAGCTATATTGCCGTGATTATTGCCTTGTTGATGATGCGGGTAGCGCCCAAGCGGGAGAGAACCGCGAAACAAAAGGTGTGGGAAGATATGCAGGATGGTTTCCGGTACGTGGCGGGTAATATACCGATCCGTACGCTATTGCTTTTGATGAGCGCGATCAGTTTCTTCGGGTTACCCTTGATGACGTTTATCCCGGCTTACGTGAAAACGATCCTGCACGGGGAGAGCGAGATGCTGGGGCTACTACTTTCATGTATCGGTGTCGGTTCCTTCATTGCGGCCTTGTATCTGGCA
>ENA-OROM01001689-OROM01001689.1-human-gut-metagenome-genome-assembly--contig:-NODE-1689-length-19068-cov-2.382054_pt1 | contig 19068 bp, 15 predicted proteins | sample MGYA00242129_ERZ509050 | MGnify/ENA primary metagenome ERZ509050 (study PRJEB26280, sample SAMEA2338701) | human gut metagenome | biome: human gut; feature: human-associated habitat; material: faeces...
GGTGGTTTCAATTCCATGAAAGCTTTATCCACTCGTAATGATGACCCGAAAACAGCCTCGCGTCCTTTCGACGTTGACCGTGACGGATTCGTTATCGGCGAGGGCGGTGCTTGCTTAGTCGTAGAAGAGTACGAACATGCAGTAAAAAGAGGTGCTCACATCTACGCGGAACTCGCGGGAGGCGGAGCCAATTGCGATGCTTACCACATGACAGCCCCGGACCCGGAAGGAGAAGGTGCAGCCGATGTTATGTTACTCGCGTTGGAAGACGCCGGACTGACCCCGAAAGACGTTGATTATATCAACGTTCACGGAACGTCTACCGGACTCGGAGATGTGGCAGAACCTAAGGCCATTCAGAGAGCATTTGGTGAACACGCTTATGATCTGAACATCAGTTCCACCAAATCAATGACAGGACATTTACTAGGTGCCGCCGGTGCCTTAGAAGCGATCGCTTGTGTTCTGGCTGTGAAAAACAACATTGTACCCCCTACCATTAATTTCAGCAACCTTGATCCGGAACTGGATCCCAAGCTGAATTTCACGTTCAATAAGGCTCAAGAGAAAGAAATCAATGTAGCCATCAGTAACACTTTCGGTTTCGGAGGTCACAATGCTTGCGTTGTATTCAAAAAGTAATCACTAACTAAAATTTTGGGGAAGTGATTAGTAAAATAATTCAATCCATAAAACTTTACCTTCACAGGAAGGAAAAGTTTTATGGATTGTCTATTTCGGAATGGGGATTTGTTCCCGGTAACAAAGGTTTATACACCTTGGCATTGTTACATAAATCGGCGTCCAGATACACGAAAAGCGGAACCGTCTTGAATTACGAGCGTCTCGAATTCTTGGGCGATGCCGTGTTGGGAGCTATTGTCGCTGAAATCCTGTACAAATTTTTCCCCAACAAGGACGAGGGATTCATGACCCGCTTACGCTCCAAGATCGTGAGTCGCGAATCATTGAATATCATTGCCATCAAAATGGGGTTGAGCGAGGAAGTAATTGCCAAATCGGATATTTCCAAAAACAAACATATCTACGGTGATGTATTCGAGGCTTTTACAGGAGCCATCTACCTGGATCAAGGATACGACAAAACCAAAGCGTTTATCGAGAATTACATCTTCCCCCACTACGTGAACCTGGAAGACCTCGTGTACGTTGACAAAAACTACAAGAGCCGCCTGATTGAATGGGCCCAAAAACAAAAGATTGACCTGAATATCGAAACGATTGAAAGTAATGCCCGTCGCTCTAAATTCGTCTGTACAATCTCTATCGGCGAGGACATCATGGCCCAAGGCATAGGTGCATCAAAAAAAGAAGCGGAGCAAAACTCCGCTGAAAAAGTTATTCAAAAACTCCAGGTCGAGGCCCAAGGAGAAATTGAAATCTAATATTATTCCATGATTCCACGATTGCCGATTCCGTGATTTCTTTCAGTGAACATAATCACAGAATCGCCAATCATAAATCACTCAATCTTTTTATTCTTTCACACGTTCTACGTAAGTACCGTCTTCCGTTTTGATACGAATTTTCTCACCGGTATTGATAAAAAGAGGAACCATCACTCTTGCACCGGTTTCTACTTCTGCCGGTTTCAAAGCCGTAGAAGAAGCGGTATCACCTTTCAATCCCGGTTCCGTGTAAGTTACTTCCAAAACAACAGTCGGCAACAATTCAACATATAACGGGGTTTCCGTGTCGGCATGTACAACCATTTCAACAGCATCACCCTCTTTCAAGAACTGGGGAGCATTGATCAAATCTTTCGCGATAGGAATTTGCTCGAAAGATTCCGTGTGCATCATGATATAGTCCTCTCCTTCCATATACAGGAATTGATACGGACGTCTCTCGATACGCACCACATCAATCTTCACCCCTGAAGTAAAGGTATTTTCCAAGGTACGACCGGTTTTGATGTTCTGCATCTTCGTTCTCACGAAAGCGGGACCTTTACCGGGTTTCACGTGTTGAAACTGTACAATTCTGTATAAATCGTCTTTGAAAACGATACATAATCCATTCCTAAAATCAGCCGTTGTTGCCATTTATTTTATTTTTTAGATTTAATATTTTTCATTGAGGGTGCAAAGATAAGGAAATCAGCACAAATCACCAAATGAGGATTTTATTTTCTTATATGATCCGTCTATTATCACACAAGTAAGCCGATTTTTAATCCAGCCCAAATAATAAACTAATCATCCTTCTCCGAATTTCCAAGTTGCAAATAATCTTTTGCATTTAATGGAGAAATTATACTTTTACCTGTCTGAATTTCAATTTCTTTCCGAGTATTACCTGCGATTTGACCTCCTTGATTCGCAATATGTCGATTTTCTTCAAATGTTTTCGGTTCACGTTCTTTCGATATTTCGGTTGTCGTCGCTTCTGCAAGCATATTCAGAATCAACTCCATATTGGTCATGTTATCTCGAAGATTTTCTTTCTTTAAACCCTTTAATTGTTTATATTCTCGAGTCGTCAGTCCAGCCCAAGCTTGCGTTATTATATCTGTCAATGCAGCAAATTGTACACCTTCCTTCACTCCCCGACATTTCCATTCATCAGTAAGCTCCTTTCGCACTTCTATACTTTTTAGACGTTGGTTTATCCAATTATCCGAATAACCCAATCGTTTATAGTCTAACAAGGCTTGCTCGATCGACAACTCAGGATCCTCCAGTTGATCCAGACGTTCTTTAGCTACTTGTGCCATCCACAATTTAAAAGGTTCCGCTTTAGGAGAGGGGATCGACTGAATAATTCGAAAAAGGGATTCCGTATCTGCAGCAAGTGTTTTACGCCTCTTACCCGTTTCGGTCATCATCATTACCTGGGGACAATTTGTCCCCATGAACAATCCCAATTCGGAATCACGTTTTCTTACTTTTTTCAAGTAATCAGTCGGATTAGCACTATCTGTCAATACAGAAACAATATCTACAACTGAAAAATACCACTTTTCTTGGTCTCCATCCCAAACTGTACGAATCTTTCTTTCTTCAAATAGCTTTATTGCATCCTTTTGTGTCATATTATTGCTTTTATAAATACAAAAGTAATAATATAAAACCACACTACTTACGCCACAACCGATAATAAACTCCTAACGGTAACGATTTCCCGTATGAATCGGTAAAATACAACTCTCCGAATTGTTCCCCGGTACAATCACCGACTAGCTGTCGCACGATACTCCGGGCTAACAGTGCGGAGAGTCCCATGGAATACAGGTTAAGCACGAGGAAACTATTGGAACCTTCCAACAATTGCCCACACAAGGTGATCAACTCGTTAATATTTTCCTCCAATACCCATTTCTCGCCATTCGCACCGCGCCCGTAAGCCGGTGGGTCCAGAATGATCCCGTTATATTTTTTACCCCGACGTACTTCCCTTTGCACAAATTTTAAAGCATCATCCACGATCCAGCGAACACCATCCAATTTCGATGCTTCCATGTTTTCCCTGGCCCAAGAAACAACCGGCTTTACCGAATCCACGTGGGTAACATCCGCACCGGCACTCTTCGCCGCAAGAGTAGCTCCCCCGGTGTAAGCAAACAGGTTCAACACTTTTGCCTCTGAACCAATTCGTTTCACCTGATCGAATATAAAATTCCAATTCTCCGCCTGCTCCGGGAATATCCCCACGTGCTTGAAAGAAGTCAATCCCAAACGCATTCGAATATTCCCCGTACCGATAATTCACGAACCATTGCTGTGGCATTTTAGGCTTGCAAATCCATTCTCCACGATCCTCGCTCTTCTTATCCTTCTTGAAATAAGCATCCGCCCGTTGCTGCCACTCCACGTCGGGAAGCGATTTATTCCATATCGCCTGCGGCTCCGGCCGGGCAATCACGTAACGCCCGAAACGTTCCAATTTCTCGAAAGCACCACTATCAATTAACTCGTAATCAGCCCAGCATGAGGGACTTAGTAATTTTATATCCATATCATCCTTTTTAAACTCCAATCAAATGCAAAGGTAATAACTATCCCTAGATAACCCTTTTCATTTTCCAAAAAATTGGAATATCGAAAATTAAACCATATTATTGTATAGTGAAATAGGCTTAAGCAACATATGGTGAAAAAGCAAATATCAGATTCCATAGAAACAGAAGAACTAATCCAACGATTTAACCGCCGGGAAGAATCTGCTTTTGAGTATATATATGGTTTACTTTATCAAGATTTACTCTACTTTTCGATTAAACTTTTCCACAATTCCGATTTAGTTCCCCAAGATACAATTCAAGATCTTTTTATGAAATTATGGATCGGGAAACATATATCATTCAATTCTTTAGAACACATAAAGGCCTATATGTACACAAGTATCCGGAATAGTTTTCGAGAATACTATTCGCATCAAAAAGTAAAAAGTAAATACGAACAAACCCTACAAAACGAAGACGACCGATTCACATCATATCTTGTTGAGACAGAAGTTATCTCTGAATTAAGCCGTCATCCGGAACTCTTCCCCAAAGAATGTGCAAAAGTATTAAAATTATACCTGGAAGGTTGGGACATCAAAGATATTGCTGAAAAATTAGATAAATCACCCAGTACAATCTACACTCAACGCCAAGAAATTATCGTGATTTTAAAAAAACTGATGAAACGAGAGTTATTCTCGTTAATTCTATACAACTCTTTATTAATGCATTACAGAAACAAACGTCATTAGTCAATCCGACAAAATGTTAAAATTTATCTTTTTTTTCTTCACGGGTAGCAAAAATCAATATTAAAACCGTGTTGGAAGAAAAAGATACAATATGAAAGAAACAAAAAGATATATACAAATCCAGACTATCGCACGTCAACTCTGTGATATCATGCAACAGCATGAACTAAAAGATATAGGAGAACTAAAAGAATGGCTGGAACATAACAATACTGCAATAGAAATTATCAAGTCATTAATGGATGACTCTGAACTATCAAAAAAGATTGAACTCTACCGTCAACAAGACAAAGAACAGGCAATTTTATCTCTCCGAACAAAAATTCAAAAACACCAGCGCCACCGAGTGATTATCCGTATCAGTCGTGTTGCTGCTGTAATCGTACTTCTCATAGGGTGTGGTCTACTATATCACAAATTATCACAACAGGAAAAACATCAGACATTAGCATCTACTATTTCCTCCAAGCTATCTCCCGTAATTATTACCCCTAACGGACAACACTATGATCTTTCAAAAGTCCTAACCGATACAACTCACAATTTAAATATTGCTTATAAAAGTACCGAAGAAATCAAATATACTTATCAACCTCCTGCCGTTGATATCGAAGAGGAAGGGTATAACCAACTAATTATTCCCAACCAATGTAACTATCAAGTCACCCTATGCGATGGTTCGGTAGTTCGGTTAAATGCTGGAAGTCGATTAGAATATCCCAATAGTTTTCCTTCCCATGAACGGAAAGTACGCTTAACCGGGGAGGCTTATTTTGAAATCAAGCATGACGGACGTCCTTTTATGGTCGAAGTCCGTCAAGCCTCCATACGAGTATATGGAACCCACTTCAACATAAATGCTTATCAAGAAACCAATATTGAAACGGTATTAGTTGAAGGGAAAGTAGGGGTCTCAATCCAAGACTCTACCTATCAAGAAAAAATATTAAAACCCAATCAGCTTAGTCGCCTTAATTTATTGACAGGAGAACAAGAAATTGTGGATGTCGATGTTCAAAAATACATTGCATGGACGACAGGCTTCTTAAGATATGACAATGACTCACTGGAACTACTAATCGAAGATCTTAGTCGATGGTATGGTGCCGACTTCGACTTCAAAGATAACAAACTGAAAAACATCAGAATCTCGGCTTCTATCAACAAGGATACTCCCCTTGAAGAAGTATTAGCCATGATTCAAACAACCGCAAAAATAAAATTTCATTTGATAGAAAGGAGGTACATCATCACTCAATAAATATCCTAAAATGCAGAAGAGAGCATCCCAGGGATACCCTCTCTAACTAATATTCTTTTTTTGTTCTGCCATCGCAGATTGCCGTCGGATGGACAGAAAATGTCTTAATATTAATCAGTTAAAATTATGAATAATGTCATACACTGCCAAATAAAAGCCAAGAAATTTTCAATGGTATTTTTCATGGCAATTTTTCTCACATTACTCTTAGGTTATTCCAATGGAGTATATGCAGATCAGACTATTCCGGAACACAAACAGAATCTTCAACAAGATTCAACCTTTTCCGTAAATGTAAAAAATTCAACCATAAAGGAAATCCTTTATGAAATACAACGGAAAACCGGTTACAGTTTTATGTTCGAACAGGAAGAACTAGGTAAAATCAAAAAAAGCATAAACCTAGTCAATACCACACTAAAAGCTTGTTTGGACAAACTCTTCGAACAAACACCTTATATCTATGAAATCAATGGTAAAACAATTGCCATTGTCAAAAAAAATACAAAAAACCAAGAAAACAAATGTCGTGTAAAAGGTAAAATCACCGATGAAAGCGGGGAAGCTGTAATCGGAGCAACCATTCTAATCGAAGGTACAAGTGTAGGAACGGCCACCGATGTAAATGGAGAATTCCAACTGGAAGTTTCAGCCGGAGAAACCTTGCAAATCTCCTTTTTGGGTATGCAACCACAAAAATACCATGTTACACAATCCACAGACCAATTACTGATCACATTGAAATCTGATGTCAAGGCCATAGAAGAGGTTATTGTCACCGGAATGTTTACCCGTAAAGCCGAAAGCTTTACCGGATCAGCCAAGACCATTACGGCCAAAGAGCTAGAACGAGTAGGAAACGGAAATCTCTTTCAAAGCCTGAGGAATCTTGATCCGTCATTAAACATCATGGACAACCTGGAATTCGGGTCTGACCCCAACAAATTACCCAACATGCAGTTACGAGGAACCTCCACTTTCCCGGTAGAAAGTAACACGGATTTAAGAAGTAATTATCAAGACGATCCTAACCAACCTTTATTCATTTTGGATGGTTTCGAGGCCAGTGCCACGAAAATTTTCGACTTGGATATGAACCGAATCCAGAGTGTTACAATCCTAAAAGATGCTGCAGCTAAAGCTATTTATGGTTCTAAAGCGGCAAACGGAGTGGTTGTCATCGAGACCAAACGCCCCGTAGGAGGAGAATTCCGAGTGAATTATAAAGGTAGCCTCGATGTCACGATGCCAGATTTAAGTAGTTACAATCTAGCTAATGCACTGGAAAAATTAGAGATAGAAAGAATCGCCGGAATATACGAAAGCGATTATCTCCCTTCTCATCAAAACTTGCAGGACTTGTACAATGAGAGGATGAAAGCAGCTTTAGAAGGTCTAGACACAGATTGGCTCTCAAAACCTTTACGTACCGGGATCGGGACCAAGCATGCTCTATCCTTTGAAATGGGGAATCAGAATCTGACTGCGATTGTAGACGTTTCTTACAATAAAGTAAATGGTGTAATGAAAGGATCTTATCGGGAAGTCATTGCCGGTGATGTCAATTTGGCTTACAGATTGAATACCAAGTTCCTTTTCCGGAACATCATGAGTATTACCTCAAACCGTTCAGACGATTCTCCTTATGGAGATTTTAGTGAATATGCTACCATGAATCCTTATTTCTCCCCATACGACAAATCAGGCGAGATCACCAAGGATAATAACAACCCGATGTATAATGCAACATTAAATACCAAACGTACCTCCGGCTATCTGGAGTTCACGAACAATTTTTACACGGAATACAGCATATTGGATGGACTAAAAGCCGTTGCAAGAATAGGAATTACAAGTCAAAATAGCACCGGGGATATTTTTTATCCTGCCAATCACACCAAGTTTTCTGATTGGACAGATGACAGGTTCCTACGTAGAGGTTCTTATCAACAAAATACCGGGAAATACACGAATCTAAACGGAGATTTAACTATACAATATTCAAAAACTTTTGATAAACATTTATTGATGGCGAACTTTGCTTTCTCTATAAGCGAAAAGAAAAACAGCGAAGTCGTACATTATGCGGAAGGTTTTCCTTCTGACCGGATGGATGATATCACTTTTGCATTACAATATGCAGAAAATAAAACACCTTATGGAAATGAAAGTATAACCAGAGATATCGGTTTCACCGGAGTACTGGGATATACTTATGATGATCGATTTCTAGCCGATCTGACTATACGAGAAAATGCCTCTTCTCAATTCGGAGCCGACAATCGTTGGGGATTATTTTGGAGTGCCGGTATAGGTTGGAACATACACAACGAAAAATTCATGCGGGAGCTAGATTGGGTAAAACAACTTAAAATCAGAGGATCAATCGGGACAAGTGGTAGTCAGTCTTTTGAAAGTTACCAGGCAATAGCGACCTACAAATATTATACCGATGTTTCTTACACCGGAATGTTAGGAGCTTACGTGATGCGATTAGCCAATGACAACTTAAAATGGCAGGGAAAAATGGATTATAATGCCGGTATTGATGCCCGTATATGGAAATTCTCTTTCACATTCGATTACTACGAGTCGATCACCGATAATCTAATTGTAGACCTCTCTCTACCGACTTCTGTCGGTTTCAGTTCTGTGAAAGAAAATATCGGGAAAGTTAAAAACAGCGGTTTTGATATTGCCTTTACCTATAACATTTTTTCTAAAGGGACTGGTTTTCTAAATCTGACAGGTTCTCTGACAACCAATAAAAACAAAATCATGAAACTCTCTGATGCCATGCGTGCTTTCAACGAGCGCCAAGACGAACTGGTAAGCACCAAAGAGGATGGAGGACGTTCAAAACCTGTACTGCGTTATGTTGAAGGAGGATCATTAAATTCTATCTGGGCTGTGCCTTCTTTAGGAATTAATCCTGCCAACGGTAGAGAAATATACGTAAGACCGGATGGAACGACCACTTATACTTGGCAGGCCAGTGATCAACAAATCGTGGGTAATAGTCAAGAAAAATTCAGGGGAAATTTCGGTTTCAATGGTGAGTATCAAGGTTTCGGTCTAAGTGTAATTGCCCGATTTACTGCCGGAGGTGATTATTATAACCAAACATTAGTCGACAAAGTAGAAAATGCAGATCTAAAACAAAATGTCGACAAACGTCTTTTATATGGCCGATGGTCGGAAAAGAATAAAGATGCCCCATTCAAAACCTTACAACCTTATAATGATGCTAATGGGAACTATATATCTGCCCCAAAAACAGAACCAACCTCCCGTTTTGTACAACGCAAAAACGAAATGACAATCTCTTCCATCAGTGCATGGTACGACTGGCGGGATAGGGAATGGCTGGACAAAGCCGGAATCAGTCGTTTAAAGTTAGCATTTAACATGAATGATGTCTGCACAATATCGACAATCAAAATGGAACGAGGAACCTCCTATCCTTTTGCCCGTACCATGTCATTCTCGTTAGCAGTTGAATTCTAAATAAATCGATTATGAAAAGAATAATATTATATGGCATCTCGGTTTTAATGCTTCTATGTATTCCTGCGAAAAATGGTTAGATGTTAATCCTAAATCAGAAATTAAAGCAGATAAGTTATTCGATACGGAAGCTGGTTTTAAAGACGCCTTGACAGGATTATATATCAATATGACCTCAAAAGATGTATATGGGGCTAATCTATCTTGGCAAGCCATCGAATTTATGGCCGGACAATATGATGGAGGGAAAAGCTCTTATATTGAATTACAGAAATACAATTTCGAACACAACTCTTCGAAGAATTTTATCCAGGCGGTATGGGCTAAAGAGTATAATATCATCTCGGAAACAAATTTACTATTAGAATCATTGGAGAAAAAAGGAAATATCCTGAATCCAACTCTTTATAACGTCATAAAAGGAGAGGCCCTAGCGATTCGTGCAATGTGCCACTTCGACCTGATACGCTTATTCGCTAAAGGTAATCTTGCTGAACGCCGGGAAATTCTAACCGAACCTTGTATTCCTTATGTAACCGAATATTCGAAAGAAATTACCGATCAACAAACCTATGAAGCAACTTTACAATTGTTACATCAAGATTTAAATGATGCTCTTTCCTATTTAAAAAGTGATCCCCTTTATACAGGTACCGAGGAACGCCCAGAAGATTATGAAGACGTAACAGATAACATTTTCTTCAATGGGACCTATTACAAAGGGCGAGAGACACGACTCTCCTACCCTGCAGTATTACTCTTAAATGCACGCGTGTATCTGTGGGAGGGCAATCAAGAAAAAGCATTAGAATATGCGGAAAAGCTCATCAAGTCCTATGAACAATACGTTGCACAAGGAGATATGCAATGGGCCACGGAAAGCAGTTATGTTTCTAGCGAAGGAGACAACCGCGATTATGTATTCCAAGGAGAACTTCTTTTCGCATTGGATGTACAAAAATTAAATGAATATATTGAAAATGCTTATTCAGAACATGTAAACGGTAATTATAACAATGACCGCTTGATACAATCAGGACAATTTGTCGAAGAGTTATTCACCTCTTTATCCACTTCCGACCTGAGATTTCGGAAACAATGGCAAATCACGGGAAATAACTTTTTAACGATAAAGATCCGAAAGACTGAAGGAAATTGGTTCACGAATTATTTACCACTAATGCGAATATCCGAAGCTTACTTAATCGCAAGTGAATGTTTAAAAGAAAGTAACAAGAAACAAGCCGTAGAATACATGAATTTCTTAAAAACGAAAAGAAACATTCCCACGAGCTCTTTCTTACCTGAAGATATTTCAGTAGAAGAATTACAACAAGAAATCATTCAAGATTATCGAAGGGAATTTGCTCAAGAAGGCCAACTATTCTTCTGTTACAAAAGGTTAGGATTACAAACTTTCCCAGGCATTCAACATGAAGCAATGACCGACGTACAATATCAATTACCTTACCCGGATATTGAGAATGAACTTGGCCAAAGACAATAACAGAATGATTAAAAAAACTTTTATGAACAGAAAATTATCTTATATACTAAGTTGCACATTATTCTCTTTGTTATGGGTTGCCTGTGACAAAGAAGATATAATGAGATACGATCGAGAGAGAGCCGCAATTGAATTTAAAGGGAATTCATATACCTACTCTTTCAAACAGACTTCTCAGGCAATAGACACCGTTGATATTCCTTTCAATTTGGTTGGTTATCCGGAAAATTGGGAAAGAAATGCAGAATTCCTAGTCATAGCCGACAGTACAACCGCTACTACTAATGAATATCGTATTATAGATGCGATATTAAAACCCGATGAATATCTTGGTTATTTAAGAGTCGAAGTTAAAAATGAGAAAGGAGACAATTTCCAAGATGTTCGCATATATCTAGAAATTGCACAAGGGAAAGACCTCATTCCGGGTGTCGACACCCAAAAGAATTGTTTTCTTTATCTTACAAATAAACTGGTAAGACCTAATAGTTGGACAAGTTGGATTGAACGTTATAAATTAGGGAATTATAGCACTGCCTATTATCAGTTTATTATTGAAGTAACAGGAGAAACAGAATTTCCGATACAATCAGCGATCCCCGGATACAATAACGGAGAGAAGTGGAGTTCCGCTTACACGGAGGCCTTTATTGCAAACTTGAAACAGGAATTAAAAGCTAGAAACGAACGGGAAAAAACTCCTCTTTTACACGATGACGGTACGGCAAAAGACAAAGAAATCGTTATTGGCAAATATTACCCAAACTAATCTGAAAGATGATGAAAAATATATTATTTACGTTACTGGCAATATGTTTGTTATATGCCTGTTATGACGATAAAAGTACTCTTCCACAATTCGATTTTCCTACAATTGTTAGTGATCGACAAGGGGAAGAAGAATATTTGATTGCTACATTAGGTGAAGAATTTACTTATGAACCCCGATTATGCAAAATACAGGGAAGAGATAGTATCCCCTTAACAGAAAGTGAATTTGACGATTATGGGTACCAATGGAGTCTATCTTTACTCTCTAATGGTAATGACACAACCAAACAAATCATTTCTAATGAACGGATACTAAAAACGCTCATTGAACTTACACCCACCAATGACGGATACTCATATTACACATTAACCCTTCAAGTTACTCATAAAGCTAGTAACACAAAAAAGAATTTGATTTGGGAAGTAAAAGTCCTAGGTACTTATGGAAGTGGCTTATTGATAGCGGAAACAACAGATGGAATAAGCTCTGATATTTCTTTGATCATGTCACGTACATTTAACACGAGTTTAAAAGATTACAGCGCAGATGTCATTAATCGTAATATATTCAGCAAGCATAACAATACATTAGTAGAAGGAGAAATCAGTTCTCTAGCTTACATCTCACAAAATGAACATGCTGCCATAGTAGCTCTCGCTAAAGGTAAATCATTAGTTAGAATTGATCCCGTGACAATGAAAGTGATAGACCAAAATTTAGAGTGTTTCTTCTACACGCCTCCGGTTTTTAATCCGCAATTAGTCATAACATGCTGGTCAAAAAGTATACTAATAAATAATGGTCAACTGCAATATTACAATCCAATTAGCGGCACAAAATATTCATACTATCCTGATACTAAATACGATTTAGCCACAACATATGCTGCCGAATTAAATTGGGCAGATGCTATATTATGGGATAAAAATGTTGGAAAATTTGTTCAGAAGCCTAGTTCCACCGGAGATGTCATAGATTTAGACAATACTATTGCTGAGAAATTCAATCCAGATAACATGCAAGGTTGTGAATGTATCTATGGAGAAACAACTGGAAATGATAGAACCAAATGGTTAATGAAAAAAGACGGACAATACTATGTCTATGTATTAGATTGTACTCACAACTGGGATAAAGACGAGACAAACTTTGTAGGAGTAAATGTCTATGACTTAGGAAACTGTCCGGGTATAGAGAAAAGTCCTTGTTACGCATTCTCGAATAATGACGAGTTTTACTATTGCGTAGATAATATTCTTTACGCAGTTCCTCTAGCTAAAGAAAAACCAGAACGCCAAATTTCTTATAACAAATTCGGTTCAACGGAACAAATTACCCATATCTTAGTATACCGGGGAAATGGTTATACCACTTGGAGTGAGAATATTGACCCCGAAACCGGAGAAGAAACTCCTGTATGGCGTAATTCAAAAAATAATGTACTTTGTATAGCTACTTGGGATGGTAACGAAGGAAGAGTGTATACGCTTCCCATTCAATATAGTGGAACCGGAGGAATCGCTCCGGACAAGTATGTCAATTGCTACGATAAATTCAATCGTATCACAAAAATAGCTCCTAGAAAATAAAACCTTAACTTTTACAGAAATATGAAATACTTAGTTATTCTTTGCACTCTATTCTTCAGCTTAAGTGCAAACGCACACACGATAAAAGGAAAAATCACAGGTTTAAAAGATGGAACAACTATCTACTTGTTAACTCATCCTAATGACACAATAGAACATAAATGGGTTCTCAGCCACAAAATAGATAGCACTATTGTTAAAAATGGTAACTTTGAATTCAATGTGCCAGACGCCACATATGGGCGTCTGTGGTTATTACGTAGTGATAAAAATTATTTAAAATACTATTTTAACAAAGACGAAAACATCACTTTTGAAGGATGGGCAACTCTTTTCGGATTAGTTAATGAAACTATCACCGGAGGACACGTACGAATATTGTTGGAAGATATTTTCAAAATATTGGATGATAACATGTTGAATCCATTCGGACGTAGAGAGGGGGTTGAGTGGATAAAAAGGCACGCATCAGAAGATATCGGCCTCTTTGCTACAGCCTATTTCTACATTGTCAAACAAATACTAAAGGATAGAGATATTCAAGAGATTCTGGAAACTATTCCTGCCGATAAACAAAATTTACCTTATTACCAACAAATACGTGATGCTTATAATCAAAAGAATATCACTCAAACAAAACCTAATAAAGGTTTTACAATCAATGGCTATGTAGAAGGACTTACAGAAGGGATTGCAGAATTAGTTTTAGCCAAACAAGGAACATTAGGAGTACCGGAAGTCGTTGATAGTGCCGTAATCAAGAATGGCCATTTCACGTTCTGCGGACAAGTACCTTATCCTCAATATTGCAATGTTGGGATTCGAGGAACATCTTTTCCTGTTGGTTTTTACCTGGAAAATTCTCCGATAGAACTAAATATCAAAATTAGTCAAAGTACCCATACCCGAAATGGAGAAAGCATATCTATGAAATCTCTCCAAGGACAAGTATACGGTAGCCACGCAGAAGAGGAAGCTCAATACATTTCTTCTCTTTCAGAACAACAAGACATTGAAAATTGGATTGCAAGTCACCCCTCCGACATGCTAACCTTAATGAGATTAGCAAACGCATGGACTGAAAGGTTTTCACCCGATGTAGTAGAGAAATGGCTAAACATGATGGACAAAAGTTTATCAGAACATGTCGCTTATAAAGATGTTGAGAAGCAAATTGCCAAACGTCGTGAGTTAGCCATCAATGCGACGGCTCCGGATTTTGTTTTACCATCAGAGAAAGGGGAAAAAATTTCATTGAAGAATTTCCGTGGTAAATATGTTCTTCTAGACTTTTGGGCTTCCTGGTGCGGACCTTGTAGAGGAGAAATTCCCAATCTCAAAAAAGCCTGGGACAACTATCACCGGAAAGGTCTCGAAATCATCAGTATTACCCTAGATAAGAAGGAACAAGATTGGCGAAAGGCCTTGGCTGAAGAACAAATGCCCTGGACTCAACTGAATGGTAGAGAAGGTAAGGTTGCAGATCAATATAATGTCCGAGGAATTCCACATATTTTACTGATTGATCCCAAAGGCAAGATTGTAGGGATAAATCTTAGAGGTGAAAAACTAGAAAAGAAACTTCAGGAGTTATTATCACGCTAATTAACCTCTATTCCAAGATACCTATTGAGATATAATTAACATACCTAAATACAGGAAAAAAGAAACGAAACAACCGAAGATCATTTCATTTTCGGTTGTTCCGTTTTATGTATTTCTAAAACAAAATTTATCGAGTCCTGTTACCATCGATAAATTAATCTCACAAAACTTTTCGTTTAGGCACGGTAGCCACAAAATCTTTCAGATAAAACGGTTCAAAATAGGCTACATCTTCAAACTTACTGGCTTTAAAGTATTGTTCAGCAAGCCCAATCATGTTTGCTGCAGAAGTCGAGACCCCGTTAATGAACACGGCATTCGGATGTTTCAAGACTTCTTTCACCTTATCACTCCCATTTCCAAAGAACAAAACTTTCCGGGTAGATAATAAATCGGCAAAAGAATTTTCTTCAATCACTTCTGCATGAATATCCCGTACAACATTTCCCTCCCGATCATATATTGCTGTATAGACTTCCATGCGACGGGCATCAATCATCGGGCAATAAAAAGCTTCTTCGCCTTCTCTCCGGGCCACGGCATTTGCCAATGCTGCCAATGTACTAACAGCAATCAAAGGTTTCCCGGCACCAAAGCATATTCCTTTGGCTAAAGATACCCCGATACGCAAGCCCGTGTAGGAGCCGGGACCCATACTTACGGCCACGGCATCCAAATCATTCGCCGTCAAGTTATTCTCTTTTAATAAATCATCCACGTACACACCCAGTAAAGTAGAATGATTAAATCCCTCGTCATTCTCTTTTAAAGCAATCACATTTCCATCCCGGGCTATCGCCACGGAACATACATCTGTTGAAGTATCTATATTTAGAATAAGAGCCATAATACAATTGAAAATTGAAAATTGAAAATTGAAAATTGAAAATGTGGGGACACTCTCGACTTCAATCTTCGGATTATTACTTTCTGATGATTTGAATTTCGCCGCCAACACCTAGTTTGATAATACTGGAGGGTGCGGGATTCGTTGTTTCTTCCTGACGGAAATCGACCACGTAATCGACAGCAGTTTTCACAGCATCACTGATTTCGGCAAAACACCGGGGAGAAGGTTCTCCACTGATGTTGGCAGAGGTAGAGACAATGGGTTTACGGAAACGGTAAAGCAAGGATTTCGTGAAAATCTCAGAGGTAATCCGAATGCCGATAGTCCGATCTTGTGCTATCAGATTCTTCGCCAGATTCTTCGCATTCGGATAAATGATTGTCATGGGTTTATCGTTCACTTCCAGCAGCTCGTAAGCCACGTCCGGAACCTCCACGTAGGATGCAAGCTTACCCACGTCGTCCAGTAATACCAACATGGCCTTACTATCTTCCCGGTGTTTCAGCTCGTACACCCGTTTCACGGCAGCCTCGTTCGTGGCGTCACACCCGATGCCCCATATCGTGTCCGTGGGATAAAGAATTATCCCCCCATTTTTAAGAATTTCGCAAGCCTTGCGAACTTCTTCCTTTAGCTTTTCATCATTCATTATAAGTCATCTATAGTGGGGACGAAAGTACAAAGTTTATGGCAGGGTGTCAATTTTTAAGGTATCTATTTTTATTCTTCCAAACTTTTATTCAAAATATCAAGATCGTATCCATATAGTTATAATTTCATTATATTTGTCCCGTGAAATAAAAGGACGGCATTTCAAATTCTAAGAATATGATGAATGACAGTATATCTTCTCCAATATTTTGGATGTATTTTTCGTACGTCCTTTCTTTTATCATTCCCCTATTTTGCGGCCTCACGCTATTAACGGTCAAAGGGGCCGTCCCTAGCGAACAAGCCGGAATGCATCCGCGGCGGCTACTGGGAATTATTTTCACATTCTCGGGGTTGATCTTCATCCCGAACATGATACAAGATATCCATAAATATATCACGGGTGAACTGGGCTTACCGATCTTTGATATTGCCATTAATTTGTTCCTGGTTCCCCTGTATTTTTTCTATTTCCGTAAGCTCACGAAACCGGAAAAACTGACATCCCGAAGAATCTGGCCACACTTGATGCCGGGAATTTCGGTGCTGATCACCAGTTTCTTTCTGTCCCCTCTGCAAGAAAAAGTTGCAGGAAACGGCGTGTTCTTAAACGCCAACTTACCTTTAATTATTTTCCGTTGCGCCAGCCTGATCCTTCAAGCCATCATGATCACGATATACACGTTTCGCATTCTGCATTTGAAACGAGAACACATGCAACGACTGGAAGAGAATTATTCTTCCGTGGAAGACATCGATTTACACTGGCTAAACCAAGCCATCCCTCTAGCTGCATTTTTCGCATTTGTAGCTCTTTTCGCATCTTGTTTTCAAGCCATCTGGAGCGATTATCTATTCCACATCAGTTCCATATTATTCACTTTTTACTTGTTTATCCACGCTCTCAACGAACCTTATATCTGTTACACGGAGCAACACGCGGAGATTCATGAAGAGGAAATCATTTCCCCTAATTCCTGCCCGGAACCACCCGTTACCGCTCCCACAAGCGAAACGGAATTATCCCCTGTTTTTCCCGCCCTACCCGAGAAGTATCTGAAAAATCTCGGGATCAAAAGAGAAAAGATGAAAGATGAACTCGTCCACCTTTTCGATGAAAAAGAAATATACACCAACGGGAACCTGACCATAGCCGACGTCGCCGCCTTGCTGGGAACAAACCGCACGTACGTCTCGAACGTTATCAACAACGAGTTTGGTTTCAGTTTCTACCAGTTCGTCAACAAATATCGGATTCAAAAAGCCACCATTTTATTAATTCAACACCCGGATATGCAAATCCAGGAAGTAGCCAGCCTTTCCGGTTTCAACTCCCTTTCCTCGTTCATCTCCTCCTTCAAGCTCAACGAGGGCATCACCCCAAAACAATGGAAACAACGTTACGTGGACATCCTTTAACAATTTCGAATACGTAAAAACTTTGGAATTCGTACAAGTCACGACCGAAAAGGTAAAATTATAACAGAATTTTACTATTTCGGCATCATTTTATCTCCCGAATGCAAACATTTGCATAAACATTAACTGCAAAATCAACGGGTTGTTAAAATGAAAAAAACAATTTTGTTATCGGCATTACTCATCTCCTCCTTTTCCTGCATAAAAGAGAAAGGGCAGGATTGTGGTACGATCATGATTACCGCAGATTGGGGAAATCTGCCAAAATGCGATGACATGCGTTTCATATTCTACCCGGACAATGGAGAACGGCCCATCAATTACACGATAAAATCAGGAATCTATACTTTTAATCTCCCACAAGGAAAATATAAAGTCCTGTTTTTTAATAACGATACAAAAAACATTCTATTCCAAAACATTGACCGATACGAATTCGCAACCGCTTCTGTCATGCCAGTTTCAAAAGCCGGCATAACGGTCAACCAGCCAGATATGCTTTATGGAACGGCTATTGACGAGATTATTATCGAAGAAGGAAAATCCGTTGAGAACAAGGTGAAAATCTACCCGTACACGAAAAACATCGTTGCGAATATCAATATACCCGAAAAAGAACGGCCTCAGGTAAACACCATAACGGCTCAATTAAAAGGTATAAGCTCATCCGTCCTTCTTTCAGCGAGACGGTCTGTTCTCGAAAACATTCCGGCCGAAACCTTGATGAACACGCAAGTGCAACTTGACGGGAACCTCACCATGACTTGCACCACTTTTGGCCCTGCCAACGATAAAAGTTCTTCCACGAGCGAAGTAACCAGCGTAATCGAAATCAACACCACGTATAAAAATAATACACGAAAGACCATTACCGCGGACGTAACAACCGTCCTCGAAAACATCCGAGAAGAAGAAAACCTGAATCAAGCCGTGATCGGACTTAAAGACATGGGTATCTATGTTGCAGTTTCCGGCTGGAAACCAGGAACAGCGTCAGGTTCCATTAACAAATAACAAAAAATCGAAACACATCATTATGAAAATAATTATAATCATCAGCACAATACTATTTATCACGACTTCCTGTTCAAAACAGGAAGGAAATGACAACGATAACGACAGGCTAATCAAACTGGATGCAGGCGTCTCTACCGTTATAACTGCCCCACTTTCAAAGGCTGCCATCAC
>ENA-OROM01001718-OROM01001718.1-human-gut-metagenome-genome-assembly--contig:-NODE-1718-length-18757-cov-2.479200_pt1 | contig 18757 bp, 15 predicted proteins | sample MGYA00242129_ERZ509050 | MGnify/ENA primary metagenome ERZ509050 (study PRJEB26280, sample SAMEA2338701) | human gut metagenome | biome: human gut; feature: human-associated habitat; material: faeces...
AAACGGACTTAAAGAAAAAATCCTTTCCGCACTCGGCTGTGCAAAAGAGGAAAAACCTTTCAGCGGCCTTAAAATCGTTGTTGATGCCGGCAACGGTGCGGGGGGGTTCTTTGCCGAACGGCTGCTTGAACCGTTGGGTGCGGATATCACGGGCAGCAGATTCCTTGAACCTGACGGAAGGTTCCCGAATCATCAGCCCAATCCCGAAAATGCCGAAGCAATGCGCAGCATATGTGATGCCGTTACGGAAACGGGTGCGGATTTCGGCATTATTTTCGACACCGATGTTGACAGAGCGGGCGCGGTCCTCCCTTCCGACGGCGGCGTTATTGCGCTTGACAGGAACAGGCTGATTGCGCTTATGACGGCGATTCTCGTTCGTCAGTACGGACCGATAACAGTTGTTACGGATTCGATTACATCAACCGGACTCACGGATTTCATCAACTCCCTCGGCTGCCGTCACCACAGGTTCAAGCGCGGCTATCGCAACGTTATAAACGAAGCGAAACGCCTGCTTGCCTTGGAAGAAGCGGCAAAAAATGCGATATTCGCGAATGCGATACTCGCTGATGCGATATTCGCTAATGCGATATTCGCTATGGAGACCAGCGGCCACGGTGCATTGCGCGAAAACTATTTTCTTGATGACGGTGCATACATAATTGTAAAGCTGCTTGTCGCGCTTGTTGAAGCGCGGCGCGAAGGCAAGACTTTGAACGAACTTATTGCAAACCTTAAAGAACCCTGCGAAAGCGCGGAAGCGCGGCTCAATGTGCTGCTTGACGACACGGCGGATTACACCGCCGCCGTATTGGAAACTGTGGAAAAGCATTTTTCAAACCTTCCCGGATTTGAAATTGTTCAGCCGAATTACGAGGGAGTCCGCGTGAATGCGGACGAAACGCACGGAAACGGCTGGTTCCTTGTTCGCCGCAGCCTGCACGATCCGCTCATGCCCTGCAATATCGAAAGCAATTCCGTGGGAGGAATGCGTCTTATTGCGGCGGAGCTTTACAATGCGCTTAGAGCTTTCGACAAACTGGAACTTGAACCGCTGAAGAAACTGATGTAACGGAGGGATTTCCAATGCAGCAAAAAATTTATGACATTATAATTGCAGGCGCGGGACCTGCCGGGTTGACAGCCGCAGTTTATGCGCGTCGCGCAGGAAAATCCGTGCTTCTTATTGAAAAAGAAGCATTCGGCGGACAGATAACGCTCTCCCCGCATGTTGAAAACTACCCGTTCACACGCCCGATGAGCGGCAATGAGCTTGTTGAAGTGCTTGTTGAACAGGTCATGAATCTCGGTGCGGATGTTGAAGTCGGTGCCGTCGTTGATGTCAGCGAAAATGCGGACAAAACAGTGACGGTTCGAACCGATTATCAGGAATTTACGGGGCGAACGCTTATAATTGCCACCGGACTTAAACACAGATTGCCCGGCGCGGAGGGCGAACAGAAATTTATCGGCAGCGGAATATCATTTTGCGCAGTTTGCGACGGTGCGTTTTTTAAGGATAAAGCCGTTGCGGTCATCGGCGGAGGAAACACAGCCGTTCAGGATGCGATATATCTTTCAAAGATTTGCAGCAAGGTTTATCTGATTCACCGCCGCAGCGAATTTCGTGCCGAAAAACATGTTGCGGACGGACTTGCTGCCTGCGCAAACATTGAGCCGGTTCTGAACAGCACCGTTGCGCGCTTCATCGGGGAAGGCAAGCTTTCCGGAATCGTTGTTAAAAATCGCGAAACGGGTGAGGAAAGGGAGCTTTCGGTCAGCGGCGCATTCATCGCCGTTGGGTTTGCGCCGAACAACGGTGTGTTTGCGGAGCTTGTGAAGCTTGATGAGAGCGGTTTTATCCGTTCGGGCGAGGACTGCAAGACTTCCAGACCGGAGATTTTTGCAGCGGGGGATTGCAGAACAAAATCCGTAAGACAGCTTGTGACAGCGGGTGCGGACGGCGGTGTTGCGGCGATTGCGGCCTGCGAATACATTGACAGTATGCAGAATGCAGAAAAAGCTGCGGAAAGCTGAAACGGAACGCATTGCAGAATATCGGATTCTATCAAGAAGGAGCTATTTTGAACATGGATGAAACAAAAAATGTGAATAATATGAGCACGAGCGGTTCGGAAACGGAGCAGCGAGAAAATTACGGTCAGCCGCATTTTGCATATTTTCAAAACAGCAGGTGCGAGTATTTCCCCTGCCATAAACTGCCTGAAAACGGTTTTTTCAACTGCCTTTTCTGCTACTGTCCGCTGTATGCATTGGGCGATAAATGCGGCGGGAATTTCAAATTCATTGCCGGCGGCGTAAAAGACTGCTCTGCATGCGGCCTTCCGCACAGCGAAGCGGGCTATGCCTATATAACCCGCAAATATCCCGAAATCATGGAAATAGCAAAAAGAAACTCAAGTGCGCACAATGACTGACTTTCGCGCTTGAGCGGTTTGAAAACCGAAAAGTTTGAATTAATTGTAAAATAAAGCATTGACAAGCCCGCAGCATTTGCCGTGAATACGGAAGCGCGGCGGGCATTTTTGTATTCATTATCCAATGCCAAAAAAGCTATTGGCAGTTTTATAAGTTGCGGAGCAGACTTCCTCTGCTGAAATGCCGCGAACTTCCGCAATTTTTTCTGCCGTAAGGTGCATAAACCCGGGGTGGTTGCGTTCGCCGCGGTGCGGCACGGGGGTCATGTAGGGGCAGTCCGTTTCCAGCATGATGCTGTCGAGCGGCAGCTTTTGAACAACTTCAACGGGTTTTTTTGCGTTTTTAAAAGTTACGGCTCCGCCGAAACTGAATTTCAGTCCTAAGTCAAGGCATTCAAATGCCGTTTCAACGCTTCCGGAATAGCAATGCATAACTCCGCGCAGTCCGTCACGGTGTGCGTGAAGAATGTCCATGCAGTCCCCGAATGCTTCGCGAATATGGAGCACAACGGGATAACCGAGCTGCTTTGCAAGCTCAAGCTGTTCCGCAAACCATTTTCTCTGACAATCGCGCGGGGAAAGGTCATAGTGATAATCCAACCCGATTTCACCGAGAGCAAGCATTTTTTTGTGCTGCAAAATATCTGAAATTCTGTCCATCAGCGCATTATCCATTGCGGAAACATCGTGCGGATGCATTCCGACGGTTCCGTAAATGAAGGGATAGCGATCGATGAGTTCAATCGTTCGGTTAGCGGTGCGAACATCGCAGGCAACATCGATAATGCGTGTGACGCCGCTTTCGAAAAGTTTCGGAATCAGCGAATGCCTGTCCTCGTCAAAGGCTTCATCCGAAAGGTGGGCATGTGTGTCGAAAAGTTCCATAAAATAAACACTCCGTTGGACAATAAAGTAAAAACAGGCAGCAATATAATAATACAATGCCGCACGGACCGAGTGACAAACACGGGCTGCATTTTTATGCGGCGGGTGAAGGCAATCACTTTGCCCGGCGGCAGATCGTACTTGTTATTTAATTACCGAAATTTGTGAGCAGGACACTCAGTTCGCCGTCTGTTCACAGCCCATGCTGCGCACAAAGCCGTTGATAGGTCCGACACCGGACAGCTTTTCGGCGTTGCCGGAGCCGTTTTCGCCGAAACTGACAACAACCAATGCGGGAACCTGCATCACGCCGTAGCGCAGAGCAAGCTCGGGCTCGTCTTCCGCATCAACAACATCGTATTTGATTCCGGCTCGGTCAAGAATCGCCTTTGCCGCTTTGCAGTTCGGGCAGGTTTTTGTTGTGAAAAGCGTATATGCAGCCGCGACATCGGGGGATGCGCTGCCGAAAACTTCGAAATTTTCGCGTTTCCCAGCGGCTTCGGCTTTGCGCTGCTTATGCTCGCGGTAGTCCAGCATGCTGTACACCTTCCTGTCCTTAAACTCCTGAACTTTGCCGTCGTTCCAATTCTGCACCGGGCGGTAGTAACCGGTGATTCGGCTGTAAACCTCGGTTTTGCTTCCGCAATGCGGGCATGTGTGCTGCTCGCCTGCAAGATAACCGTGCGTGCGGCAAACCGAGTAGGTGGGGGAGATGGTATAGTAAGGCAGCTTATAATTCTCCGCAATTTTGCGAACAAGGGTCGCCGCACTCTGCCAATCGGGCAGTTTTTCACCGAGGAAGGTGTGGAACACCGTGCCGGAGGTATAGAGCGTTTGCAGCTCGTCCTGAATATCCAGCGCAGCGAAAATATCTTCCGTATAGCTGACGGGAAGATGTGAGCTGTTGGTGTAATAAGGCGTTTCACCCTCTTTTCCGGCGGTGATTATGCCGGGGAAGTTCTTTGCGTCGTATTTTGCAAAGCGATACACGGTGGATTCCGCCGGAGTTGCCTCAAGGTTGAACAATTCCCCTTCGTACTGTTCCTGATAGTCGGAAAGCCTGCCGCGCATATGGTTCAAAACCGCCTTTGTGAATTCCTGCGCCTCTCTGTGCGACAGGTCCTCGCGCAGCCAACTTGCGTTAAGGCAAGCCTCGTTCATGCCGACAAGTCCGATGGTGGAAAAATGGTTGTTGAACGAACCGAGATAGCGTTTTGTATAGGGATAGAGTCCTTCGTCAAGCAGTCTGCCGATAACGGTACGCTTTACATGCAGCGAACGTGCGGCAATGTCCATAAGCTTGTCAAGCCTCTGATAGAACTCCTGCTCGTTTGCGGAAAGGTAAGCGAGACGCGGCATGTTCAGCGTAACAACGCCGACGCTGCCGGTGCTTTCACCGCTTCCGAAAAATCCGCCGCTCTTTTTGCGCAGCTCGCGCAGATCAAGGCGCAGACGGCAGCACATGGAGCGGATATCGCTGGGCTTCATGTCGCTGTTGACATAGTTGGAGAAATACGGTGTGCCGTATTTTGCCGTCATTTCGAACAAAAGCCGGTTGTTTTCGGTGGGGGACCAATCGAAATCCTTAGTGATGGAATAAGTCGGAATCGGGTATTGGAAGCCCCTGCCGTGCGCATCGCCGTCTATCATGATTTCGATGAAGGCCTTGTTGACCATGTCCATTTCTTTTTTGCAGTCACCGTAAGTAAAATCCATGGGTTTGCCGCCGACGATTGCAGGACGGTCGCGCAGATCCTCCGGAACGGTCCAATCAAGGGTGATATTGGAGAACGGTGCCTGAGTGCCCCAGCGGGAAGGGGTGTTCACACCGTAAATAAAGCTTTCGATGCACTTTTTGACCTGTTCATAGGTCAGATTATCCGTGCGGACAAACGGTGCAAGGTATGTGTCGAATGAACTGAACGCCTGTGCGCCCGCCCATTCGTTCTGCATGATACCGAGAAAATTGACCATTTGGTTGCAGAGCGTTGAAAGATGCTTTGCAGGGGAGGACGTTATTTTGCCCGCGACACCGGAAAGACCCTCTTCGATAAGCTGGCGCAGCGACCAACCCGCGCAATAACCCGTCAGCATTGAAAGATCATGCAGATGGAATTCGCAGGTGCGGTGAGCGTTCGCAATTTCGTCGTCGTAAACTTCACTGAGCCAATAGTTGGCAGTTATTGCGCCGCTGTTGGAAAGAATAAGCCCGCCCACGGAATAGGTGACGGTTGAATTCTCCTTGACGCGCCAATCGGTGACGTTCAGGTATTTGTTAACCGTGTCACGATAGTCGAGGAAAGTGTTTTTCATGTTGCGCAGCTTTTCGCGTTGGCGTCGATAGAGAATATATGCCTTTGCGACATCTGCATAGCCGGCTTGAATGAGAACGGACTCAACACTGTCCTGAATGTCTTCGACATTCACAAGTTCATCCTTAACTTTGGATGAAAAATCGGCTGTAACCTTCAGCGCGAGCAGATCCAAAACATCGGGATGACAAGGTTTTTGCCGGGATTGGAATGCGAGGCTCATTGCGTCCTTGATTTTTGTAAGGTTGAAATCAACGATGCTGTTGTCCCTCTTGATGACTCTATACATAGTGTTTTACCTCCGGAAACAGAATAAATTCGAGAATGATTCTATCGTCTGTTTTTATTATAGCATAGCGCAGCGGAAGCTGCAAGGGTTTTGGGCGACATTTGAACACTATATTTTGGCACTCGGCATCGAGTCAAGCCCAAGATGTTGTGTTGCGCTTTGGACAATACATATTTTCGTACCGAAAGAGTAGGATATAATCAAATAACAAAAATCGTTTTCAATTATCAAAAACAGAAACGGTGCGGGAACGAAGTCATTCCAATATAAATATATTGAGCACATTTTGTGCACGGAAACAACGTTGATGGTATATGATAAAAGACGCAGAGGTATAAAAACAAAGGTTATACAATGAATCGGTTTTATACTGAATGCCGAGAAAAAGTTGAAAACAGCGGACAACCCGATATTTGAGAGCAAACCCTCGGACTGTCCGCTTTTATCTTTTGTGTCGTAAAAAATACTGTGTTCAGCTTTCGAAGCTTATCCTGCTTGAGAGCAGGGAAACTTCGGGCGAATTGCCGAAGCTGCGTTCCGTTCCGTCCGCTTCAATGAGCCGACAGCGGCAGGGGACAACGGCCGTCACGAACGGGGCGTGGCCTGCAAGAATGCCAAGCTCGCCTTCGGTGCCGCGCACGGAAAGGCTCAGGGCGGAACCCGAGAAAGCATCACCGTCGGGGGTTGAAATTTTAAGGGTATAATCTTTCATACTGCACCTGCTGCAATAAACGCTGTGTGCGGGAGACATTAATTATGTTCCCGAAACACTATAAGTTCTGATTTTTTGCTTTTTCAACCGCTTCATCAATCGAGCCGACAAAGAGGAAGGCGGATTCGGGCAGGTCATCATGCTTGCCTTCGATAATTTCGCGGAAACCGCGAATCGTTTCGTTGAGCGGAACATATTTGCCCTTAAAACCGGTGAACTGCTCCGCAACCGTAAGCGGCTGAGAGAAGAAACGCTGAACCTTGCGTGCGCGCGAAACGGTCAGTTTGTCTTCATCGGAAAGCTCATCCATGCCCATTATAGCAATGATGTCCATAAGTTCGTTGTAACGCTGCAATATGCGCTGAACTTCTCGGGCAATTGCATAGTGTTCAGCACCGACAACTTCGCGGGAGAGGATTCGGCTCGTTGACTCAAGCGGGGCAACTGCGGGATAGATGCCTTGGGAAGCAATGCTTCTGCTCAAAACCGTTGTTGCATCAAGATGCGCAAAAGTGGTTGCGGGTGCGGGATCGGTCAAGTCATCCGCGGGCACATAAACCGCCTGAACGGAGGTTATCGAACCCTTTTTTGTTGACGTTATGCGTTCCTGCAATGCGCCCATTTCATTTGCAAGCGTGGGCTGATAGCCGACAGCGGAGGGCATTCGCCCCAAGAGTGCGGAAACTTCGCTGCCTGCCTGCGTAAAACGGAAGATGTTATCAATGAAAAGCAGAACATCCTGATGCTCCTCGTCGCGGAAATATTCCGCCATTGTCAAGCCGGAAAGGCCGACGCGCATTCTCGCTCCCGGCGGTTCGTTCATCTGTCCGTAAACAAGTGCGGTTTTTTCAAGAACGCCCGATTGCTTCATTTCGTTATAAAGATCGTTGCCCTCGCGCGTACGTTCGCCGACGCCGGTAAATACGGAGATGCCGCCGTGCTGGGTGGCAATGTTGTTGATAAGCTCCATGATGATAACCGTTTTGCCGACGCCCGCGCCGCCGAACAAACCGATTTTTCCGCCTTTGGAATACGGTTCAAGCAGGTCGATTACCTTAATGCCGGTAACAAAAATTTCCGGGTCTGTCGACTGATCGATAAATTCCGGCGCCTCGCGGTGAATCGGCATATACTCCTTGGTGTTGATTTTGCCGCGCCCGTCAACTTCGTTGCCGACAACATTGATAATGCGTCCCAAAAGTTCCGGCCCGACCGGAACCGTAATCGGCTTTCCCGTATTGTAAACTTTAATGCCGCGGCTCATGCCGTCCGTGGTATCCATCGCAATCGTGCGGACGATATTTTCGCCGAGGTGCTGCTCTACTTCCAACACCAGGCGCCGCCCGCCGACTTCGCATTCCAGCGCGCTTAAGATTGGCGGCAGAACTTTGACGTTTTGAAATTTGACGTCAACAACCGCCCCCATAACCTGATAAATTTCGCCGAGTTTGTCCGAACCCTCCTGTTCCTTTATCTTTTGGCGCAGCTCGGCCAGACGCAAATCCGCCTCTTTTTTGAGGTCTTGCATTTCCGCTTTTTCTTCAGCTTCTTTTTTCTTTCTTGCCACCATCTCTTTTTTTACTCCTAATGTTTCTCCGCATAAAAGCGCCTTGTTCGCTGTTACATCGCCTCTGCCCGGCGACATTCCTCTGTCATATCGTCTCTGCCCGGGCGATATTTTACTGTCATATTGCCTCGCCCGGCGACATTCCTCTGTTACATCGCTTCTGCTCCGGCGACGATTTCCGTAAGCTCGGTCGTAATCGCGGATTGCCGCAGACTGTTGTACTTAAAGGTCAGCGAGCTTATCATATCGCGGGCGTTGCGGTTGGCATTGTCCATTGAACTCATGCGCGCCGCATGTTCGGAAGCCTGCGAATTAATGAGGATTTCAAACATGGCTGTCCGCATATAAACGCGCGAAAGCTTTTGCAACAGCCCGAGCTTGTCCGGAAGATAGCCGTAAAAAGCATCGCCAACCCGATTCAGGCTTTCGTCTTCCGGTGCCGTAGCAATGTCAAACGGAATCACCTGTTTGGAAACCAGCGTCCGCGACAGTCCGGATAAAAAGTCGCTGTATACGATTTCGCAGATATCTGCGCCGTATTGCTCTTTCTTATTCCAGACATCATGCAAAAAACTCATCGCCTCTTCGTAGGTTAAGTGTTTTTTGATAACATTCGGATAGCTGCCTTCGATTTCGGTAACGCCGAGCCTTTTTAAGCCGGACAGCCCTTTTTTGCCGTAACAGAAGACCACCGTCCGTTTGCCCTCTTTGTGCAGTTCGTCGATGCGCCGCTTGGCTTCTTTGGCTATTTGCGAATTGTAGCTGCCGCACAAGCCCCGGTCGGATGCCAGAACAAATAAGGCATAGACTTTCGGATTCTTTGGCTGCACGAGCATTTTCGGCAGCATATACGAAACGCCTTTTTCCGCAGCATCCTGCTTGAGCGAAACCAAAACGTTTTTGATATTGCCAATCATCATCTTTTGGAACAATTCGCTTTTTTCCAAAGTCAGCTGGGCGCGGCGGAATTTGGACGTCGCGACCATCTTCATTGCCGAAGTGATTTTCTGTGTCGACTTAATGCTTTCAATCCGGGTTCGGAGTTCTTTTAAGCCTGCCATAATCTGTCCTCTTCGCTATGCACTGTTTCCATTATGCTGCTTTCTCTGCCGCTTTCTTTTTAAAAGCGTCAAGGCATTGCTGCATATAAGTGCCGAGTTCTTTTTCCAGCTCTTCGGAAATAGCCTTCTTGTCGCGGATTTCTTTCATAATGCTGTTTTTCTCGCGCTTAATGCTCTCCAGCAGAAACTTTTCAAAATCCTTAACCTGGCTGACTTCCAGCCCGTCCAAAAAGCCTTTGGCACCTGCAAACAGGGAAATGACCTCGTCTTCCAGCGCCAGCGGATGGTAAACCGGCTGTTTCAGCAGTTCTGTCAGGCGGACGCCTCGTTCCAGTAGTTTTTTCGTCGCCGTGTCCAAGTCGGACGAAAACTGTGAGAAAGCTGCCATTTCACGATATTGCGCCAAATCCAGCTTCATCGTACCGGCCACCTGTTTCATTGCCTTAACCTGTGCGGCGGAACCCACGCGGCTGACGGAAATGCCTACATTGACTGCCGGCCGGACGCCTTGGTAAAACAGTGATGTTTCCAGGAATATCTGCCCGTCGGTAATGGAAATGACGTTCGTCGGAATATAGGCTGAAACGTCTCCGGCCTGCGTTTCAATCACCGGCAACGCCGTCAGCGAACCGCTTCCGCGTTCCTCATCAAGTTTCGCCGCCCGCTCCAATAGTCTTGAATGTAGATAGAAAACGTCGCCCGGATAGGCTTCGCGCCCCGGCGGACGGCGCAACAGCAGCGACATCTGGCGGTATGCCGTCGCTTGCTTGGACAGGTCGTCGTAGAAAATGACGGCGTGCATGCCGCGGTCACGGAAATATTCGCCCATTGCGCAGCCTGCGTAGGGGGCGATAAACTGCAGCGGCGCCGCCACGACGATTGTATAATCCAGAGCACCGTAGTCTTTTAAGGTTTTGACCACCTGCGCCACCGTCGAGCGCTTTTGCCCGATGGCAACGTAAATGCAGAACAGCTTGTCCTTGTCGTTCTTGGCAGCGTCATTGACGGCTTTCTGGTTGATAATCGTATCAACAATTATCGACGTTTTTCCCGTTTGGCGGTCGCCGATGATAAGTTCGCGTTGCCCGCGCCCGATAGGAATAAGCGAGTCGATGATTTTTAAGCCCGTCTGTACCGGCTCGTGTACGCTGCGGCGCTCAATAATGCCCGGCGCCCGCGTTTCAACGTTGGCAAATTCTTTGGCCTTGACGGCACCGAGTCCGTCAATCGGCTGCCCCAGCGCATCCACGACGCGTCCCAGCAGCTCTTTTCCGACCGGAACGCTGACGATTTTGTTTGTGCGCTTGACCGTATCGCCTTCCTTAATCTCTGCATCTGAACCGAAAATAACCACGCCGACGCTGTCTTCGCCGAGGTTCAGCGCCATACCCCTGACGCCGGACGAAAACTCGACCATCTCATTGTATTCGACGCCGGTCAGCCCGTAAACCGTGGCAATGCCGTCGCCGACCGAAAGCACGCGCCCGACTTCTTCCATATCCGGGTTAAAATTGTACTGTTCGATTTTCTCTTTCAGAATTGCGGAAATTTCCTCTGCTTTGACCGCCATGTTATTTTCCTTTCTTCACCCTGTCTGTTACGTTCGTCCTGCCTGTTTCTCTTGCCCTGCGCGTCTTGTTTGTCGCGCCCGCCCGGCAAGCTTTGTTTGCTTTGTCTGTGGCATTCGTCCTTTGCACTGTGTCTGCCGTATATGTTGCAAAAATCATTTCTCTCAGCCTCCGTCTTATTGCGAGCCGCTTTTAATCAACTGCCCGATGCGCCCGAGTTTGCTTTCCAGCGTGTCGTCAATCAAAAAGGATTTGAAACGAACCCGCAGTCCGCCCAAAACCTCCGGCTTAACCGTATATTCCAGCAAAATAGGCGCTTTCAGTTTTGTTTCCAGCACGCTGCGCAGCTTTTTGTCCTGTGCCGCCGTCAGTTCGACTGCCGTTTCCACCCGGACTTCGACAATCCCTTTGTCCTGATAGTAAAGTTTGATAAACTCGTCCAAAATCAGGCCCGTCGCCTTTAATTTGCCGTTTTCGGCGATAAGAGCGAGGGTTTCGGCCGTAATTGAAGATAGGTTTGTCTTTTTTGCCAGATTCTCAATAATCTTGCGCTGGATTTTGCGGTCATCGCCCGGCGCAGCCAGAAGATTCCACAAGGCAGAGTCCTGATTGTAGGCCGCTTTTAACAGTTTGGCTTCTTCAAACGCTTTGTCTTCAATCTTTTTGTCCTTTGCCGCATCAAGCCAGGCTCTGGCATAAACTGACGCCGTTTTGAACTTCGAAATTTTCTGCATTTGCGTTTCTGTCCCTGATACAATCCTTTCCGCCTGCGTTCGGCAAACGCCTCAGCGCGGCAAAATTAAACCACTAAAAACATAACTACTGCAAAATTACTTATTTTGAATTAAAATTTCCACACTTAAACAAACTTTATGCCATAAAATTTATGAAAAAAGGTATGGATAATAAAAAAAGCCTCTTCCCGGAGGGAAAAAGCCTTTCATTAATTTACCTGCGCTGGGGCATAAACATTCCGACTGCAAACAGAAACCACCAGTCAAGGGTATGTCCGTTGACTGTGCCGATATACGAATTGCCCAGATTGTCATAAAGCCCGTCTTCCGCGATAAACCAGCCGTTTTTTAACATTTTGACCGCCGTATCGTTGGTAAACAGGAGTCTCTTGCCGTCTGCGCCATATATGCCGGCCTTGGCGCCGTCTTCCGCATACCGCACGGACATAAAGTAACAGCCGTTGGCAAAAACGCCGGCTGCCTTAAGCCTGCTGCCGAGGCACTCGCCGTTTGCCTTAAAAAGGGAAACGCCTTCACTGTCGTCAATCTTATACCATCCGTTCCAATACAGTTCGGAACCTGCGGAAAAAGCCGCCGTCTGAATGCCGTCCGCCGTAAAAACCGCTTTTTCGCCGTTTTCTTTGACCAGCATAAACTTGCCGTCTGCCGCCTCGAATATGCGTTTGATGCCGCCGACAAGAATAGGCTGTGCATTGTTTTTGTACAAATAAGCCATATTGTTTCTGAGAAGAACCGCGCTCCAGCCGTTTTTGAGCTTTTGATGCCTTTTAATCAGCCCGCCGTAAATCATGCGAACGTCTGCGGGAATGTCTTTGCCCCCGGAAAATAATAATTTAAAGTCCATAATGCTGTTTGTTAAAGTTATAATAATTTTTATCTGTATTAAAATTTATGTTTTTAGAAGCGGATTGTCAAACGGAAATTTATATCGGCAAAAGAAATTTTTGCCTCCCGCCGTAGCTTTGTCAGCCTCAGTTCCCTTAAAAATCGGCCGCCGCACGCCTCAATCGACAGTCCTCTGTCTCCGTGCGCCACAATGGGCTGTTTCCTGCTACAACTTGCTGCGGCCGGCTTTCCTCCGCTGCGCCGTTTTCATATTCATATATCCGTGTTTTTGATATAGTTTTTTTACATAAAGGAATATGGGTTAATATCCACGTCTACGCGGACGTTGCTTTTGATCTTGACCATGTTGAGCCATTTTTTCAGAACTTCCTGAATGTTAACGTTTTTTGCCGTCTTGAGCAGCAGGCGGTAGCGGTATCTGCCGCGCAGCAGATTCATCGGCGCCGGCGCCGGGCCGAGCGTTTCTATCAGCTCCGTGTTCGGCGCGCATTTGCCGAGATAATATGCCGCCGCTTCCGCAGCCTGCTGGTTCGCCGACGAGATAATCAGTGCCGCCAGTTTGCCGTAAGGGGGCATATGCAGCAGCCGCCGCGAACTTTTTTCAATCTCGATAAAAGCTTCGCGGTTATGCTCGATAACCGCCTGCAATACCGGATGGTCGGGATAGAGCGTCTGCAGATAGACCACGCCTTTTTTCTCGCCGCGTCCCGCACGCCCGGAAACTTGCGCCAGCAGTTGGAACGTCTGTTCGCTTGCCCTGAGGTCGGTTCCCATCAGCCCGAGGTCGGCATCGACCACGCCCACCAGCGTCAAATCGGGAAAGTTATGTCCCTTGGCCAGAATCTGCGTACCGATGAGAATGTCAATTTCCTTGTTTGCCGTCCGGTGGATAACGTCCGAAATCTGCTTGTAGTTGGTGGTAATGTCGCTGGAAAGGATGGCAGTGCGCGCTTCGGGAAAACGGTTGCGCACTTCTTCGGCGATTCGCTCCACGCCCGGGCCGCACGCGGTTAATCCGTCTTCCGAACCGCATTCGGGGCAGCGTTTCGGCGTAAACATCTTAAATCCGCAATGGTGGCAGATTAATTCGCCGGTAATGCGATGTTCGGCAAGCCACGCCGTGCAGTGCGGACATTGGATTCGGTGTCCGCAGTCCCGGCAGATGAGCAGCGGAGCATAACCGCGCCGGTTCAGAAACAGCATGGACTGTTCGCCGCGCTTGAGATTTGCGGCAAGCTCGTCAACGAGTGTCGGCGCCAGAAACGACACGCCCCACGGGCCTTTCTGCGGTTTGTCTTTTTTAAGGTCAAGGATTTTAATTTCCGGCAGCACTGCCTTGGCAAAGCGCTTGGTCAGTTTCACGCAGTCGTATTTGCCTTCTTCAACGTTGACGATGGTTTCCAAATCGGGAGTAGCCGTGGACAGGATAACCGGAATTTTCTCCAGATGTGCGCGCAGTACCGCCATGTCCCGCCCTTGATAGGTAACGAGGCTTTCCTGCTTGAACGAATGGTCGTGGCTCTCGTCAACGACAATAATCCCTAAGTCCGCAAACGGCAGAAACAGCGCCGACCGTGCTCCGACCACGACTTTCGCCTTGTTGAGCGCTACCGCTTTCCAGGTTTTTGCCTTGTCTTTGACGCCGACTTCCGAGTGCCAGATAAACGGCGTAACCCCGAACCGCAGTTCAAACCGCCGCAGCCATTGCGACGTCAGGGAAATTTCCGGCACCAGCACCAGAACCTGCTTGTTTTGTGCCAGCGCTTCGGCAACGGCCTCAAAATAAACCTCGGTCTTGCCCGAACCGGTAACGCCGTCCAGGAGAGTTGCCGAAAAGCCGCTGCCGACCTTGCGTACGAGAATGTCCGCCGCCGCCTGCTGTTCCTCCGTCAGCGCTGCCGTTTTGTTCAGGTTGACTTTTTGTTCTTCGGCTTCTTCGTTGATAAGTACGTCTTTTTTATAAAGAAATCCGCTTTTAATCATCGCGGTGATAATGCCGCTGCTGGCGCCGGTTGCGCTGATGATTTCTTCTTTTTCCGCTTCGAGCCCGCCGTCCAGAAAGTCAAACACCGCCTTGCGCGCTTCCGTAATGCGGATGCCGTCCAAATTTTCGTTTTTTATTTTCAGGCCGTAAAGCGTAACTTTCTGCTTGGGCAGCTGGTTGCTTTTCATGCCCAGTACCATTTTCAGCACCATTCCCAGCGGAGCCAGGTTGTATTCTGCAGTTTTGCGGATAAAGGCCGTCATCTCCGCCGTCAGGCGCGGCAGCTGCACCACGGATTTGATTTGTTTTATCTTTTTCGGGTCAATGTTTGCGCTCTGTCCTTTTTTCCAGACGACGCCGACCAATTCCTCCCGGCCGAAAGGAACTTCGACCAGCTGTCCTAGAACAAGCTCATCTTCCGCCGTATAATCAAAAACGTCGTCAAAGGGCAGGGGAAGGAGAACGCCGTAAACCGCCATTGCCGGCTATGCCCCGATAACCAGCGTCTGCCCGTTCAGCCTGACGGCAACGCCGCTGTCGCCGAGATAGGCCAGCAGGTAGTAAAGCGGTGCGTAGGAAGATATGTTTTCCTCCGCTTCTCCGCCGTCCAGAACGCGGGCAATGTTTGCAAGTTTTGCCTTGTTGAGCGGCGCATCGGATTCTGCCGTAACCAGCAGCGCGTCGTCCGTTTGTTTGACGGCAATCTTTCCGCCTTTGACAATCGTGTCCGCCATCATCATTACCGCCGGCATAACCAGCTTGTAGATTTTCGGCGTGCCGATTTCCAGCGCCAAAGTCGTCGGCAGATTCGGATTGCCGAGCGTCAGGAGATAATCCTGCATCACCGTCGCCAGCTCTTCCGTGGTTTTGACCGCTGCGTTGGACATACCGAAACATAAGCGGAAAAATTTAAGCCGCCGGCTCAATACCTTGGAGCTGAAATTTAAGATATTGCCTATATCTTCCCTGTCGTCCTCGTCCCCCTCGTTCAACAGTTCCACGGCGTTGGCGACTGCCCCGATATTGCCGATAAGGTCGTGCGACAGCCTCGTCGCCACAATTTCGCTGATATAGATGTTGGTGTTCATTTTGTTTTTCTGTCCTTTGTCTGTCTTTCCTGTTCCGTATGTAAGTGTCTTATGCCCATTTGTTCCGTTTCAGCCGGAACATCCGCCTTTCCGGCAGGCTCGTGCATGGCTCATTCTTCTCTGTTTCTCCTTTTCGGCCGGAACATATCCGGCTAAAACGTATAATACTGCGTGTTGGCAAAACGCGTATCTTCGTTAATCATCCTCGCTGTATCAAGGTCTTTCAACAGCGGGTCGGTCAGTTCCAGCTTGCCCGTTCCCGCTTTAAGATACGGCTTTTTGCCGCCAAGCCCCCACTTGACTTCGGTCGTATTGTCCGGTTTGCCGTATTTAAGGTCGATTCGCCGCCAGAAGTCAAACACCTTGATGTTGTTCAGGTAAACGTTTTTGGATGCCTTGCTGTCGGAAAAGGGAACGCTGCTTTTGTAAAAAATCCGGTGCGCCAGATTGTCGGTAAACGTAGAGGTAAAGTAAACTTCTATACTTTCTTTGGTAATGTAACGGTTGTAAACCTGATGTTCCACGAATTGAAAGCCGTTTTCCTTGGCAACCATCGTTGCGCAGGCGTTAAGGCGCTCAAAGCCGATAACGCCGTGTTGGCGGCAGAGTTCTTCGCTGCGCCATTTGATAAAGTTCGGCACTTCCAGCGTTTCCAAAATCTTTTTATATCCTTGCTGCTTCATTGTTTCTTCTACTTCTTTAGGTGTCATGCGCAGCTTAAGGCCGGAAATGTCAAAATTGGCGGCGTTGGATTTGCGGTTTAACAAAACCCGTTCAATCCTTTTTTCCTCAGCCGCCTGCGCTTTCTCGTCCGGCGATTTGAAAATCTCGCTGGTGCCTTTGCTGATGAGGCTTTTCAGCCAGCTTTCCGATTCGCCGTCATCGGAGGATTTGCCTTTGCCGGAATCTCTGATGCCGCCTGCTGTATTTCTGCCGTTATCCGGTACTGCTTTTCCCGTTTTTTTGTTGTTTTTTGACAGGTTGTCAGTCAGCGATTCGCTGATGTCAATGTCGGCTGCCGCCGTTTTCGCGTCCGGGTTTCCCCGATTGGCTTTTTGGGTTCCCTCCGCTTTTTTTTCAAACAGCAGCAAGTCCATTTCCGACTGCGCAGAAACGCCCGCCGTTCCCGCAACAAGCCCGGCAGTCAAAAGCACTAAAAATGTCAAATATCTGTTTTTAAACATTTTCATTTATCCGTTTCTGCCATTATATCAGGGCTTTTTTAAAAATCACCTAATTTTTGGTATTTACAAACCGGAGAACAGTATTTATAACTTATCCGTAATTCGTTTATAACTTGTTGCGGTAATATTTCAAAACTCAAGGGAAAATATGTCGTTAAGTGCAAATGTGATAGGAGCCGGCCTTGCCGGAGCCGAGGCGGCGTGGCAGCTGGCTTTGCGCGGGGTTGCCGTCCGGCTGTATGAGATGAAGCCCGAAAAGCGTTCGCCGGCGCATAAGGCAGACGGTTTTGCCGAATTGGTCTGCTCCAATTCGCTGCGTTCCGATGACAGCACATACAATGCCGTCGGGCTTTTGCATCAGGAAATGCGCCTTGCCGGTTCGCTGGTCATGGAAAGCGCCGACAAAAACAGGGTTCCCGCCGGCGGCGCGCTTGCCGTAGACCGCGAAGGCTTTTCCGCATATATCACGGCGCGGATTAGGGAACACCCGCTGATAACCGTCGTGTCAAAAGAGATAACAGAGCTGCCGTCGGAAAGCGAGGGGCTGAGCATAGTCGCTACCGGGCCGCTGACGTCCGCGGCGCTGGCGGAGAGTATATCCGCGGCGGTAGGCGGCGAAAAGCTCTCTTTTTATGACGCGATAGCGCCGGTCATATATAAGGACAGTATAAATTTTGACATCGCCTGGTACCAGTCCCGCTACGATAAAGGCGATAAATATGATTATATCAACTGCCCGCTCAGCCGGGAACAGTACTACGAATTTGTCAATGCCCTGCTGGAAGGGGAAAAGGCCGGGTTCCACGATTTTGAGAAGCCGAATTATTTCGACGGCTGTCTGCCGGTGGAGATAATGGCCGAACGCGGGGCGGATACGCTGATGTACGGCCCGATGAAACCGGTCGGGCTGACCGACCCGCACCGTGGGGAACGCCCTTATGCGGTAGTACAGCTGCGGCAGGATAACAAAGAAGACACCCTGCGCAATATGGTCGGTTTCCAGACCAAGCTGAAACATTCCGAGCAGACCCGTATTTTCCGCACCATTCCGGGGCTGGAAAACGCCGTTTTCGCCCGTCTCGGCGGTATTCATAAAAATATTTTCATCAAGTCGCCCGTCCTGCTGGATGCTTTTCTGCGGCTGAAGTCCCGCCCGCATCTGATATTCGCCGGACAGATTACCGGCTGCGAGGGGTATGTCGAAAGTGCATCCGTCGGGTGGCTGGCCGGTTATTTTGCCGCCGAATTGCTGCACGGGAGAACGCCGCAGCTGCCGCCGCGTGAAACCGCATTCGGCTGCCAGCTGGCGCATCTGACTGATGCAACGGACATAGAGCATTATCAGCCGATGAACATTAATTTCGGTCTGTTTCCCGAACTGCCGAAAGTCATGACCGCCAAAGGGAAACTTCGCCCGCTCAAAGGGACAGAGAAGAAGGCGGCGCTGACTTCCCGAGCCCTGGCCGCGGCGGAAGTCTGGCTGCACGGTATTTCCGCAGGGGAGGCGTAATGTCTTCGGGTAAAAATTTTTCCTCAGAAGCCAAAGCTCTTTTCGAACTGCCGTTTTCCACCGCAGCGGCGATTCCTTTGCCGCCGCCGTCTTTGTATCTGCAACTGGTGCCGGCAAAAGACCGGGAATTGTTCCGGGCGTATATTTTTTATCTTTTTCTGCTGCTGCAGCGGGGAATGCACCGAAGAGGTCTGCATCCGAAAAGCTTTAATCTCCTGTATCGTGCCGTCAGCCGTACCTGGCCCGGACGGACGCTGCTGGGATTTTTGCAAAAGGAATTTATCGCCCGCAATCTTTCCCTGTCGCTGCTGCTGGAACCGCTGGACGGTTTTGAATGGCTGTCTAAAAACCGTTATCCGCTGGAATTTTCCGCCGCGTCGCCGATTTGGTTTCAGGTGATTTCGCCGTTTTCCCGCCTTGTCGCCGTGCTTAATAATCAGACGCCGCCGTTCTATCAGCCTTTTGCCGCCTTGTCTTTTGTTTATGCTGCCGTATATGTATTGGCTGTTCCGTCTGCTGCCGTGGCACTGGAGGGGGCAAGGGTATCGGTTGATG
>ENA-OROM01001731-OROM01001731.1-human-gut-metagenome-genome-assembly--contig:-NODE-1731-length-18657-cov-7.487152_pt1 | contig 18657 bp, 8 predicted proteins | sample MGYA00242129_ERZ509050 | MGnify/ENA primary metagenome ERZ509050 (study PRJEB26280, sample SAMEA2338701) | human gut metagenome | biome: human gut; feature: human-associated habitat; material: faeces...
CGTTGTGAAAATCCGGCGCAGTGCCGATATATCCGGTGCCCGCGGGCAGAGTGACCGTTATATCGCCGCTCGCCGCGAAGTTCAGGCGCATCCAGCACTCGAACTTCGCGTCTTCGGGATACTGAACCGTCAACGTCTGAAGCCCCGTCATGCGGTATTCCGCGTTGTCCGCAAGGGTCACCGACATCTGCGCGGTACTGTAGCTGTACTCGGTCACAGCGCGCTGCGGGATATAGCCGAGGGCTGTTTCAATGTTAGCGGCTGTTACGCTGGCATCTGTACCATCTTTTCCCTGCTTAGTAACAAGGGCGATAAAAGTTGGGCTCTTTCCTCCCGTGTATGTAAATTGTATTCTGGTCCACAGATATTCTCCTGTCGCGCTGGACGGAATGACGGTTGTCCAACTGCCTGTGGGTGGAGTTACGTTCGAGTTGCCGTATTGATAAAATAAATTGCAGGTTGCTATCCCGACTCCCGTTTCGCCCTTAGCTCCGGGTTCGCCTTTTAGTGCCGCAAGCTGTTCCGAAGTAAAGTCGGAATACTGGAACGCAGTACCTTTTTCACCCTGCAGACCTCGCGAAGGTTTTCCGGTATCTACATTGTCAAAATACCAATTCCCGTTCTCTCCGATCGTCGGGGTCAAACCGTCCGCTCCGGGACTTCCCTTCGTTCCATCTTTACCCGGTTCTCCGCTTGCTCCTGTATCACCTTTTTCTCCACGAGACGGCTTGCCTGTATCCGTTTCGCCCAGATACCAATTCCCGTTCTCTCCGATTGTTGGTGTTATTCCATCCTTCAAACTGGCTGCCTTTTTAAGAGTCTCAGTCAAGGCAGTATATTCATCCGTCGATTCTATTTCGCTATCGGAGTATATTGTTTCCGACACGATTATTTCAAAACGAGGAGTTACGAGAACTTGACCCGACCCGCTCGTCAGCGTTATCTCGCACGTCACCGTACCGATTGAGGCTATCGTCTGCGTCGTAATGATATACTCGAGTCTATCCTCACACACTGTACAGTTGTTAAACATAACCTTTCCGTCTGGCTTTTCCGCTCTCAGCACAGCCGATACAACATCGTTTAAGTCAAACGGTTTCGCCGCATAGGATAAGTAGATACAAACTTTTCTGCTGTCTGTGTCTGCTTTTTTCACATTCACCTGACCTTGCAGTCCTGTCTTCATAAGATTTAGCTTTATTCTGTGCTCTACACGTTCCATTCGGTTCACCTCTGATTTAAGTATAGCAAAAGGCGGGAAGTATTTCTCCCCGCCTCGCTGTCACTTTGTCATGTCTTTAATCCAACGCTGAAATGTCTTATCATCATACCCTATGTTCAACTCATAGAGCATTTGGCGCGTCCGGCGCATGCCCTCCGTATCATTGCTTTTGTACATTTCCTGATACTCAGATTTGAGGTCTTTTGTCAATGCCTGGCGGATTGTCTTATCCTCTTTGCCGTTTGCTCGCAGATATTCGACTATCTCTTTTGCGGACGAAACATCAGAGTTTTCAAGTGCCTTTTGGAGGTCTTTATACTCATAAAGTTTTTTCTCTTCGACCGCTTTATCCTGTTCTGCTTCGGGATCAAGCTCTGCGGCAATCTCATCTATCATCCTGTCCACTTCATCTTCATCGTACCCGCTCTCGAGCAAAGCTTCGAGCTTGCCGCTGAGTGCGCTGTCGTCTCCGTTGCTTTTTGCCTGCGCCGCAGCCGTCTGCATTGTCATATAGTTATTGATTGCTTTTATGACCGCGTTTGACGGATATCCTTCAGAAACCAGCTCTTCATATATTTTTTTATATTCTGAGATGTTTCCTCTTTCGCGCGCCTGTGCCGCCTGCGCGATTCGAGGTTCGGACTTCACCAGATTATTCTTAACACCGTTCTCGAGCTGCTGCGCGGTATAACCCTTTTTGATAAGCTTATCGTACTGCTTCTGATATTTTCCCTCGGCAATCGAATTGTATAACTTTCTGTATTCCGTGGAGCTTGCTTCCCTGCCGAGGTTGTCAGGAGAGAAGAAATTATATAAGCTTTCAAAAGTGCGCATCGTGTTCGCTATCGGCAGACCGCTGACCTTTGAAATTCCCTTTGCACTGCTCATCATCAGCTTCCAGATATCCGGATTTTTCTTCTCGCCGCTGAATACTTTCTGCCACGATTCGCAGGACTGAATTAGTTCTTCAATACCCTCGATATCCATGCGGCTCGCAGAATATCCGGACAAGATTGAGAGAATATCTCCGACATACGGCACGGCTGAAAACGGATTGATTCCGTCAAGCGTGTTGCCTCCGAATGCTTCAAGATAAAGCTCAAGCCATTTCTTCTCATCATCATCGTTGCGGAACGCATCTGCTATCGACGCTATTCCGGCAGTCAAGATGCTTGTCGCGATATGTACCGCGGCAATACGCGCTATATTCTTCGCCTTTGCCTTTTTACTACCGGGATCAGCATTGTTATAATCAACCAATGCATTGCGGAGCATGTTGTATGACTTCGTCGGCTCGGCCTTAAAGGCACTGAGTATTTTTGAGAAAGAGCTCGTACTGCGCATAAACTGGCTTCGATGCAGAAGCGAATCAACGACCTGGGTTTTATCAACCACCTCACTGAGCCTGTCTGAGACTGCCTGCGTGAACTCTGCAGTTCCCTCTTTAAGGTCGGTTTTATCCTTGACTTCCGCCTTGCAGGCATTCCACAGCGTTCCCCATGTCAGCTCATCACCAACTCCGGCCAACCACATAGACTTTTCGCGGATCTTATCGACGACCGTCTGCTGTCCGGTTATAAGCTGCTTCATCGTTATGCCCATACTCGTCTCATAGAATCCCCAGCTTTTCCATTTTGCAATCGGGCAATTGTCTATTGCTTCTTTACTTGCCGGCTTTGACAAAAGCCCTTTAAGCAAATATTTCGGGTTCATTACTGCCGCTGCTCTGAGATATGCCGTAGGCTGCTGAATGGCGACCCTGATGTTTGCTCCGACGGCGGCGACCTTAAAGTTGCGTATCAGTGCTTCCTCACCCGCTCCACCTGCATTTTTGCTGTCCGAGCTGCCGTTAAGATCCAGTATAAACTTTTCAAAATATGCCTTTCCGTCATTGCCGAAAGCTCGTTCAATAGACTGTTTTGTGCCGGATATGGCTATATATCCATCGTCCTTTTCCTCGAAGCTCAGGGCATTATACCATTTCATCGCGTCGGTTACCGGCACCGCATATGCCGAATATGCGCTCATTTCGGTGATGTGCTTTGTAAAGGTATCGAAAGCACCCTTAATAAACAGTCCGTTACTTGCATTTCGCTGGACGCTCTTTGTCGCGCCGATGTTGACAAGCTTATAGAAATTGCTCTGAGTCTGAACCGCCCCGTCCTCCGCGTTCATCGTCCGCACGGAGTTTTTGTTGACCTGTATCGGCCAGTAATGCTCTTCGGTAAACTTTCTGTAGCCGTACAGTGTCATTGACGCTTTGTTGCCCCAATCAGCAACATTTCCGCTCAAAAAGCCCTGCATTTTCTCTGCAACCTGCTTCTGCTTCGGAGTCAGAGAGTCGATTATCTTTCCAAGGTCTTCCACTGTCACCTGCACAGCCTTAGCGTATGTTTCTTCGCCCTTACCGAACTGCTCCTTGATTCGCATTTTCGCCTCTTGCCTTGAAGTGTCCAGAGGACGGATTCCGCCGAGAAGAAGATGATCCCGCGCCTGCTCTCGTTTGGAGAGGTTATACAGTTCCATCATCTGCGAGACCGTCAATGTCAGTTCTCCGCCTTCGACCTTAAAGGTCTGCTTCGAGTGCTCCCAGTCCTGTATTTCCTTCTGGCTGACAATCGACCGCATGAACTCATTCGCATTGTCTATCATTTCCACCCGCTCATCGAAGCCGGAACGAATGGATTTGAAAACAGTCTCTGCTGCCGGTCCGAGCTGATGGAAAAAGCTGAACGAGTCAAGCATATTTACATTCAGCTGCTTATACCCAACCTTTACCTTGTCCTTGAAGCTCTTGCGGCTGTCCATCTCATGCACGCTCGCGTCGGCAATTGCCTGAACCGTTCCATATCGGCTGTTTGCAAGCAATTCGTTGGCTCTCGTTATTCCGCCCTTTATCTGCTGCATAACAGTTTCAAGCTCGGCAAGCCCCTGCGCATCCATATCCTTTATGGAACTGCCCTTATACACTTCAAGCAGCGTTGTCATCATCGGCATAAGATCCGGGTCGAGGTCTGCCAGGAACTGCTGATACTGAGGGTCATTTCCCTGCTGCATTTTGCGCAATTCTCCCTGCAGCTCCGACATTGATTTGCGCCACTCAAACGCATCTTTTGACTGACTGTTCCCGTAGACATCAAGAGATACCAGGAACTCTCCGAGAGCCGAACGCAGAGCTTCCGGCACATGCTGAGTCTTGTTCGGATTCTGCAGGAACCTGTTAAGAGTCTTCGCAGTTCTCTCAATGCTCCGTTTGCTCTTTGCCATAGCATCTTTACGCAGCCATTCGCGGCGATCCTCGAATGTGCGTTGTTCATAGAGCGCCTTTTGCTTTATGAGTTTCTCAGAAAGCTTATGTCGCTTAGCAGCTTCCTGTTCCTTGATTTTTTCAACGCGCTTGTCGTATCTGTCGCGGTATTCTTTCTCGATCTTCTGCCGCAGCGTCTTGAGCTCCGGAATGTCGTAATACTCTTCATACAGGCGCATTGCAAGGTCATAGCTCGCCGTGTCTATATCCATGTCGAAAGAACCGTCGTAGAACGGATTTTCATAGAACGGTTTTATGGTTTCGAGTGCATTTACGAGCGTCTGCACCTGCTCAAGCTCGTGCGTATCCGGTTCAAAGAACTCCGGCCAAAGTTCGGACATCTCGCCCCAAAGAGAATCAAGCGTACTGCCTTCCTCGGAAAGCCTTATCTTTCCGAAGTTCTTCCTTCTGAACTTATCATAGCTCCCGTAATAGTAGGCAATCTCTTTTTTCTGCTGCTCGCTGAGTTTTATTTTCGTGCCCTTGGCATATTCACTCAGCGCACTGTACTGTTCGGACATATCGGTGTTCAGCACTGCGCTCTCTTCAAGCACCGCCTTGGCAACCTCCGCAGTCCTCGCGATAACTTCATCATAAGTTATGCCGTCGTCCATATTGGCAAGTGCTTCAAAGATATTTTTGAGGTTTTGCGTCAGCGTTTCGGCATTATACTTACTGCTGTATTCCTTGAGCACTTTTTTCGAAAGCCTGCGTATTGCCCGCTCATCAAGCTCTTTTCTGTTTATTCCGAGGCGCCACTCGAGTTCTCGCTTGTATTCGCGCAGAGCTTTGTTCTCCTGCATGAGCTTCTTGTTCTGCTCCTCTATTGCAGAAGTGCTTTTGAGAGAATAACGAATATCAGGATTTCTTCTGTCAAAAAGACCGACATTGTCTGTTGCAGATTTAAGCTGAGTATTTTTGAAGAAGATATAGCTCTTGACATTTTCGCCTTTTCGTCTGCCGTCAAAATCGAGAATTATTCCGTCGTAGCCGCTGTCATTTTCTATAAAATAACTGTCCAGTAGCTCCCGAAGTTCTCCTCGTATAGTGTCGGTAGTATCTTTCCATTGTTCAAGAATATCGTCGAGCTTATCCTCATTTTCAAGGATTTTTTTAGTGACTTCCGCATCATCGGCAACACAAGCTTCATAGTTCTGCTCATAGTATTCGTCGTTGGCCGTTTCTTGAGCATCGTATTTCGACTGGTATTCTTCGTCGAGTTTGTTAAGCTTTTCTGTGAGTCCCTTATACCCGTCTATGTGCTCCGAGTACCACGCTTTCGCTTCTGCACGATCCTTGAAGTGGAGTGGCTTTTTCATGTCACCGTACAATGCCATCTGTTTGTTTCCGCCAACCCCGATATCCGCATCATTGTCCTTTGCAAAAAATCCGTTCGGCGTTTCACTGTCATTGCGTCCGGCAAGCGGATTTGCATTGCTGAACACATTGAACTCAGCCGCAGTTTGATGATAAATTATCCTCGGTGTTCCGTCCTCGTTCACGACCTTGCTTGCAGATTCCGGTTCGTTTTCCCAGTCCCCAAACCACTCCTTAAAAGCTTCACTCTTTGTCTGAGAATCGGATTCATTTGTAGTATCTTTGAGCGAAAACTTTTTTGCATCATTCTGCGCTTTTTCGGATATACTGCTATTGACACTTGGCTCACTTTGTGTTACTCTCGTGTCAGAGGATGCGTGTTGTCTACTGAGTTGCACTTTAAGCGGCTGTTCGGTAAACGCATTCTCATTTTTTAATTCAAACTTTGTTGGTGTGAAATCAACAATATCGTACAGTACCATTTCCTTTCCCGATGTAAAGCCTACAATAACCTTTGCAGAATAATCGTTTTTTCCCACTCTAACGAGCACATCGCCCCTCGCAAACTCGGTAAAATTATCCTTTCTCTGATGCTTTAAATCCTCATTAACGTAATTAGTCGATGCTAATACAATTTCATTAAGATTACTTGATGCCTTGAATTTATCTTTATAAATCACGGCATCTTTTCTTTGGTAGTGTTGAGTGTTTTTTGAATTGGTGTACTCGTTTCTGGTTATCTTGTTCACCTTAATCAGCTTACCCTCAACAGGTATTCCATCAGAAAATTTAGTTCTGATAACATCCTTAACTTTCGCAACCCAGTCAGACTTATCTACACCTTTCAGAATATCATCTGCAATCACAACAACCGACTTATTCTTTGTAGTTTTACCTATGCTGTATTTTTTCTTTTCGTCCGCCATGTCGGTTGTTTTTCCTTGCGATTTGTTCTCCCTCGTCTGCTCCAGCGCAGACTTAAACAGGTCGCTGATGGTTTCAAGTGCCTCCTCATCTCCCTCAAGGGCTCTTATTTCCGGGCTCGTAAGCCCGAGATTTTTAAGAATTTCATTTATGCTCTCGATAAAGCCCTGTATCCAGCTTTGAATCTTCACCGCCAGACTGCGGTTCTCTCCGACAAGCTCCTTTATGGTCTGCTCATCAAACACATCAAACATGCACTCGGCAACGATTTCCGCCTCTATGTCCTCCTGTCCATAACCCTCATAGAGCTTTTCAAGCTCTTTCACTCTGCCCTCATAGTCATAGTTTTCGCTTTCTTTGAGCTTGCCTATGACATATTCGCGCAGCTCGCCTGCGGCCGTTGAGTTCCAGTCCTCGATATAATGATACAGTTCATGTCCTGCGGTTCTGAGATATGCGTTTTCCTCCGCGTCGAGCGCGATTTTTATTCTGCCGGTCTTGGGATCGTACTCACCGTTCGCCATTCCGTCTGCAAGCGTGTCGCACACTTCAACGACAAAGCCGTATTTTTTTGCAAGAGCTTCAAGGACATATACCGAGCCCGCCTGCTCCGCGTTGAGTTTTTTTGTATAGTTTCTCAGCAGACCTCCGTTCTTTTCTGCCCTCTTTTCCTCTTTCGCGCTGTAATGCTTCGGCGCATTATTTTTTTCATTAACTCCGGCATAATACGCCTGTCTGAGCTGACTTTCTTCAAGCCCTGCGTATTTATTTGCATTCGACTGCAAAACGCTGTCAAAGTCCTGCCCGAGCTGACCGGCGCGGCGGAAGTCGAGAAACGCATTCATATATTCGCTTGCCGAATCGCCCTGCTTATATCCTGAAATAAAAGCCCGTGCCGTGTCGGTGCTGTCAAAGCCCTGTGCGACATTGTACAAAGCTTCGGTCTCGCGGCTGTCAAACCGCACATCGCTCAGTGCAACGCTGCCGCCGTCCTGCGTTTTGACATACATCTGCGCCCGGTTTCCGTCCTTTTCGATACGGTCTATGCCGTTGATTGTTACGCTCTGTCCGTCAATCGTTGCCGGAACAGCGTTGACATAACTTTTCTTCTGTGATATATTGTTATCGGAAGGGGCGAGCGCATGAGGCGTCTTGGACGTAGACTGCAGGTCTTCGGACATGTTCAGTACTTGCGAGACCCCTTCTGCTTTTGTTTTATATGCACTTACAACATGTAAAGTTTTTGCTTTTGAGTCAGGCACAGCTTCGACGACATAATAATTTCCGTTTACTCGTTTACTGTAAACAACTGACTTTGACAGTTTATTATCAGAATCTCTATAACGGCCATTGTCGTCTTTTGCCGATTCAATATTGTCATAATTTTCGAGAACATATTCTATTCTCGCCAGATCGTTAACATCAGACATTGAGTGGTCTGCTGCTCCATTCTCCCCGTGGCGGTTTTCTACATGGATAACCGTGTTTCCGTCCATATCGCGCTTATACTCACTGGTATCTATACCGGTGAGTTTTTTTATATCTTGCACCTCGCGCTCATTTACAGAGCTAAGTTCTATTTTAATCTTACCTGCAACATTTTTATCTTTAAGGTTGCGAACTCGCTCTACAAAGTCAACGATCTTCGGATTTACCGCCTTTTTATATTCCTGCTTTATTGTCTCTATGTCCTTCTTTAACGACAGCTGAGAGTCTTCCGCGGCATCTGATGTGCCGTTTTTTATTTCAGCAGCCACGTTCTGAGCGTTCTCAGAGCCCCGGAAAAGCCGTTTTTCTGCGCGGGTAAGTTTATCACCCTCAGCCTGTTTCTGCACCACAGCGGACAATCTGACTGCGTCCTGCGTGTTCTCACCGAGGCTTTCAAGCCGCTGTGCAATCTGCGTCTGCTCTCCGCCTGCAAAACCTGCAACCGTCTTTCCCGTGATGTTCGTACCCTGTTTTCTGTGGTTGAGATATCCAAGCCCGGAACCCACTACACCAAAGCCGGCGCCCATAAGTGCTCCGCCCGCTCCCGCTTCGACGACTTGCAGTGCAAGATCTCCGGCAACCTTTTTCTTTGCTTCAGCCTCGCTCAATCCCTGCTTCTCATATGCAGCTATCATGAGCTTATAATTGGAAATATCGCCGTTTGCTATGGTATCATAGGCTATGTTTGCTATTTCCGTCGCGGCTTCTTCCGAAAAGTTTACCCCGGTTGATTTGAGTATGTTCATCGCGACATCGCGCATACTTCTCGGGTCAACCTCTTTGAGCTTGTTGAAATTACCTATCGAAACTTTTTCGAAGAGACCTTCAAATATGCCGGAAACAGCTCCGCCGATAACCGCTTGGTCGTCGTTGCCGCCGCGAGCCTTTATATCACGCATTGTTGAGTTCGCAGCAGAAAGACCGAGTATTCCGCCGCCGACAGCTTCGGCAACTTTCCCCGCTGCTTTTATTCCCGCTCCGGTATTCGCAAGTGCTCCGCCGACAAGATTGCCCGCGGCTGCAGATGCAGCCGAATCGAGCGCGGACATTCCTGTTCCGTATAAGAAGTCAAAGGCATCCCAGTCGCCAAGCTTCCAGTCATGCTCATCCATAACCGCTCCGCGTGCCGTATCGCTTAACCGACTTGCTATTCCGGCGTATCTGTTATAGTCTACAGGCGCATAACTGCCGGTAAGCTTTCTTCCGACCTGCTGAGCGGCAGCGTCAAGATATCCCGCTCCACTGCTTGTTAAATTCACCGGCACACTCAGTGCGCTGGCAATCACCTGATGGTCTGCACTGAAGTCACGAACCGCATCTTGTACCTGCTCATTCTTGCGGCGGTTATACTCATACGCAAAATAATTCTCAAGCTCATCGGGATTCATTCCCTTTGCACGAACCTTATCCTCTATTTCCTTGAGTCTCTGATTATATTCATAGACATTCTTGTTGTTTCCGCTCGTGCCGACTGACTCTTCGAGCTTTATTCTGTCCTTGAGCTCGGGGATAGACTGTATTTCCTTGAGCGTTGCCTCGTCAAACTGGCTGAGTTTTTCGGATATATCCCTGTTGTATATCTCCGACTCCAATGCAGCGGACTCACTCTTCAGATTATTGAGCTTGTTTTTTGCCGCCTTGGCTTCTTCAGTGTACTTTTCATAATCCGCTGTATTTCCTTGCATCGTGCTAAGGAACGCCCAAACCCGATTTTTGAATGATTCACTGCGGTTCTTCTTTTTCTCGTTCTTGATATCGTCAAGACGTCCTTTCATATCATCCTCGGTCATGGTGTCCATAACGCCGGAATTACGCGTATCGGAGTAATAGTCGGACTCCTTCTGCAGATTCTGCGAAGTCTGCTGCAGAGCATTCTTGTATTCCTCGTACCGTGCCATGAATGTGTTGTAGCGTTCTTCCCCCAACTGCTCACGCTGCGAGTCGAGATAGGATTTGATTCTGTCCGCCTTTTCAAGATCATTGTTTACCGCGCTCTTTGTATTTTCGCTGTCGCGTTTCCAATTCGCATATGAACTGTTTTGCAGCCTGCTGTTTGCGCTTCTGGTGGTACGACCGGTTGATTCAAACCAGTCATGCATTTCCTTGTCGCTCGAATCCCACTGATATTTCTCATTTGCGCTTTTGATTCTTTCGTCTATTGACTCAGGAGCCTCGTATTTCGAATTTACACGCTTTATTCTGTCGTCAATTGTTTCCATTTTATCCTCCGCTTATGAAAGTCCGTAATGCTGACTGAGTATATAAATATCCTCGTCGGTCAGGTTCTTGTTCTGGCTCATCTTCGTTTTTATATAATTCTCGTAGCTTCCGTATTGGTTTTTCAGTGCCGGTCTTACACCAAACTCGTACCGAGTCGGCTGTGCACCTATAAACTCACTGGCTGCCTTTGATTTTGTAGCAGTCTGTTTTCCGCTGCTCCCGGTCGAAGAACCGCTTGACCCGCTCCTGCCTGACGAAGACGACGAAGAGGTTGAATAGCTCTGAGCCTTGAGAGAGTCCATATATTTGTCATGCTCAAACTGCTGTTTTTTGAGATTATAATCCCTTGAGTCCTGCTGCTTGCCGTAGTCAAACTGTTTCTGCCAGTTGCTCTGCGCAAGCGCGTCCTGCTGCTTGCCGTAATCAAACTGCTGCTGCCAGTTGTTCTGTGCAAGCGCATCCTGCTCCTTTCCGTAATCGAACTGTTTCTGCCAGTTGTTCTGTGCAAGCGCATCCTGCTCCTTTCCGTAGTCGAACTGCTGCTGCCAGTTATTCTGTGCAAGGGCGTCCTGCTCCTTCTGATAATCAAACTGATTCTGCCAGTTGCGCTGATTGACATAGTCCTGCATATACTGGCGGTTCTGCTCGCTCTGCCAATTCGACTGCTGCTGTGCTGCATCTGCGCGCCCGGTGTAATATTCGAGCTCATACTGCCACTGCGCAAGCTGATTGAGGTAACGGTTGTAATCACTTTCCGAGAGATACTGTGACTGGCTCTGTAGATAATTGAGTGTGTTATAGTAGTCGCTCAGCGTGTCCTGATATTTTTTATAGTCTGAATCGTCGAGGTTCTGCAGGACCTGCATATGCTGCAATTTATCGCTCTTGTCGTCACGATATTTGCTATATGCCCGGTCATACAGTGACGGAATGACATTGTTCAAATCGTTGAGGCTTGACTGGTATGCCTGGTTTCCGGCAGTCGAAGCATAAGAACTGCCGTAACCGCCGGTGAGCGCCGCGGCATTCCCCATAGTGTCCTGCATCGCCATCTTGCCCTGCTGAATATACTGATCCTTATACTGCTGATAGAGCGGATCGGCATTGAAATCATACTGAAAATCCTTGGTGTTTTCATAGTCTTTCAAAAGCCCCTGTATCTGGTCTGCATAGTTGCTCTGATAGTCCCCGGGCTTTGAGTTATAATGAGTTTTTAGTTCCTCTTTAGCACGCTTAACCTCCTCGGATTCCTCATAGTCTTTAGGTTTGTTGAGCAGTGTTTTTATTGTTCCTATCCCATAACCGAGCTGTTTTGCGGTGTTGAATCCCTGCTTCGCTATTCCGCCGGCAAGAGCTGCCGCATTTCCGCCCTGTGTCACTGCGTATGACAGTTTGTCCTTTGATATGCCTTGCTGCTTTTTCTGCTTTTCAAGGTCTTTTGTCGTGTATGCCATTTGCTTTTGCCTCCTCAGATCAGATAGTTTATGTTCAGCTTATATGAAGTCAGATTGTATTTATAAGCTTTTGTCTCAAGATTGAAGCACCAATCAAGCGCCACTCTTCCATCCGGAAATACCGACCACCGAACAAGGTTGGTATCGTTCGCCGCACAGATTGTAAATATCCTGCACTGCGGGTGCATATCCTCAGGCAACGTGCATATGGTTTTTCCGCCCGCCGTTATCCCCTGCACATCTCCGACGATATTGACCGAGTTTCCGAGTCTGCGTCCTTTGGGTGTCAGTCCATTCGCGCCCGGAGTTATTCCGTCCGTAAGCTCCAACTCCTGCCAGCCTGTGTCTTTCAGCGGAAAAGTTTGTTCTCCTGCCTGCAGTCCCTTTCTGAGGAGCAGCAGCATGTTGACGTCCATCGTATTGGCGAGTTCCGCAACCTTGCCGAAAGCTATTCCTTTGCCGCCGCGCAGGAAGTCCATCAGCACGAAGCTCGTCGAAAGCTCATAAACATATTCCGCGGAAGCAAGGCTATCGGTAACTTTGAATTTTATCTTATACGAGACATTCTCACTGAGACCGTCAAAGAGGATCGCCTGCACATCATTGCTCATCGCCGTCTCATCAGACCAGGCATCCATCGTATCTGTCTTGTAGCTTGCTTTGCAAACCGCTATATTCTTGCCTGACAACGCCGAGAAGCTATAGTTTACCTTTCCGGCCGCATATGTGCCCTTGTCGTTTTCCGTGCCGTCTTGCGTGCATCTGAAGCATGTGACTTCATTTATCATCGGACTGTCATACTTTTCAACCGATATGCTCGCCGTATGGCTGACCGTTCTGCCTCTGCTGTCTGTCGCCGTGACCGTAAAGTTCAGCTCACCCGACAGATAGCAAGTGTAGGTATAAACTCCGCCGGTCTGATTTGACAGAACTGCACCGTTCACGGCAAACCGATAGTTCTTTATCGTTGAGCTGTATGCCCCCTGCGCAGCGGCAGTAATCCTGCATTTTGAATAGTCCTGCACATATATTCCCCATTCGGTCGGAACGCTGCCGTCTATGCGCTCTATTGTCAGTTCCGGCATTGTGGGTTTCACATTGTCCGGAACCGAAAAAGTAACAGTCTTCGTGTTCGTCTCAACGAGCGTCGTCGGGATCAGTCCTAACTCCTTGTATGTTTCAATCTTCAGCGTGCCGGTTCTGCTGCTTCCGCTCGTAATGGCATTAGCCCATTCGAGTGGGAACTCATATGCCGTCATAACTGCATTGTTTGTTGAAAAATACCCGCTCTCGTAGCTGTAATTGCCGCAAGTGAAATACATCTTATGGGTGTATGACTTTCCGTCATTCGCATCCTCGATTTCAACAAGAATATTACCGAGACCATTTATTTTACTGACGCCTACGGTGATATTCTTCGGATATGTTTTGATAGTTGTTATTGCCATTGTTTATTCCCTCCATATAAAGCTAAGATTGCCATTACTCCTGGGTGTAAACTCCCAATTACCGATTCTCAGTCTGTTAAGAACCTCAACGTCCGTAACATAAAGGCAGCGGTTGGAGATATAGGCTATCTCCGTGCCGTTCTGTGTGAAGCTTAATTTTTCATTTATCAGCATAGATTTGAACGGACTGTCCGCCTTGCCGAGCTCCATTCCCTCCGCCGTGAAGCGGAAATATGTTCTTATTAGCTCCTGAAACTCTTCGAGTCTACCGTCAACCTCTGTTGTATAGAGATAATTCTGGTCGAAATTCAGCTGAATTTCCCTTGAAGTCTGTGTAACATAGGACTCGAGTGTTGCATTAAGCTCTGCAATTGACGCTTTCGCACTCAGTTCCTCGCGCACTGTCGTCATTATGTTGTCGTTGTTCTGCTCTATCTCGGTGTGAAATGTTTGATTTATCTCTTCCGCCTGCGCTATGATTTTATCGTTGAGCTCGTTATAATCAATCTTTCTGCCCGCTTCTAATTGCTCAACGGCGTCGCTCGCCAGCTCCGCCATTGACCGCGTCTGCTCCACCGTTTTCAGATAAACCGGCGAAAAATTGTCTCCGTCAAGATTGTTGAGAATATACCGAAGCTGTTCGTTAAGTTGATAGAGATAGCTTTGAGTTTTCTGATCTCCGCCAAGATTCGTCGGCAGATTCAGATTTAGCGTCGGCATCAGATTTCACTCCCTTGTTCTGTTACCTTTGCGATGCTGTACAAGATGAACTTGCCCCTGCCCCGCATTCGAATTTTCATGTGGTCGCAGCGCCTGACTATAATCGGAATAGTGATTGTGCGATTGTTTACAGCATCGATGTGCAGCACTTCCTCGTAATCGCCCATAGAGTCATACTGGATCTGCACCCGGAACTGCGCCCCGCGTTCGACGCTCAGGCGAAACTGCAGTTTTGAAATATATTTATTATCGGGGCTTGTCACTCCAATAGGTCCGCTTTCGGCCATCCATTCAACCGGCTTTTCGTCATACGTCTGATCTGTTACGCTGTATCGCGTCGTGCCGTGCATCGTCCACAGGCTGTTTCCAACCGTGAAATACAATTCCCCGTCCAGCGGCGCGAAAGCATCGATTTTCAGCCCGCTCTCCCTATGCCATATTTTTGTGCGCTCATCGTATGTGAACAGGCTGTATTTGCCGTTTTCGTCCGACATTGACACATAATATTTGTTGTCGATTGCTCCCGCTACGGCATTTCTATATGCGTTTGCACCGAACGCCTCGGAAACATTGACCGGGGTTCCGCCGTCATAGGCGCATATACCGTTGCGGCTCTTGTAGTATAGTGTTTCGTTGCACAGTGCGAGGCTTCGCTCACTGCCGTTTTGGACGCCCCTTATAGATTCGTTCGTAACCTGAAAATTTGAGGGCTTCGAGCCGTAGACCTTGTGGACGCAGTCTTCCTTGAAAAACAGGATATATCCCCGCATCGTAAACGCGCCAGTAAACTTACCGTGCGTTCCGACTGTCACGGCGTAACTGTCGCTCGCCAATCCGAGAAAACAATTCCAGTTAAATGGATCGCCTATCTTGCAGCAATATATCTCGTGCTTGTCGGAAGAACATCCCCAGATGCGGTTTTCGCTCTCGGTAACAAAATCCATGTCCGGCACGGTTCTTTTTACCGTCACCGCTTCCTGCTGACTCGATACTTCATCTATGAAGCCGGTCACGACTATGTAATCCTTGCTGACCGCATAGAGTATCATGTTTGTGTTGAACTGTTCGTCCTTGCAGCCGCTTATAGTCACTCCGTCATATTCCGAGAATCCTTCGCCTATTCCGGTCGAAGAGATTTTGACGAATGTCGTCGCCACCGCATTCCACATCTTTGTTGCTGCGGCATATATCTTGAGAGTATGCGGCTTTGAGGAAGTATCAAGCCAGCTGTCGCCGTTTGTCGGCTCTTCCGGCGCCGTGGTCGAGACTGTCGGGCTATAATCATCTCCGGTTACTCGCGTCAGCGTAAATGATACCGCCGCAGTTGTCGTAAACGATTTTTCCAAACTGCCTACGCCCTCGCTCACTTTCTCGGTGTTGATATATTTTTTGTCCGGCCATATGAGGACATACGCACCCATGCTCAGCATTTGTTTGCGGCTTTTCTCGACATCGCCGCTGACCTGATCGCCGTTGTAGAACACTTTGCCATTGTCCACCCAACACAGACCGTTGTTCACGCAAAAGCCGTCAAGGCGTGTGAAATCGCGAATTTTTTTCCGCTGCTCTCTCGGCGTCAGGGCAGGATAGCTGTCTGACGAAAGATTCTCTTCGTCGTAAAATTCATTGTCACTTATAACAAGGTCATGGTGATATCCTCCGAACGCGCTCATCATTTCCCTGTTTTTACTGACCGTGTTAAGAATAGGCAGTCTCATCGGTTCACCTCATAAATATTCCGCCCGCCGGAGCCGCGTGCGTTCTGCTGTAATATCCCCAGTAGCCCTCGTATGCCTCGTTGAAAGCCATTGCCGAATTGTTGTATCGGTCGTATTCGGCGTTGAAAAAGTCAATTTTTGACATCAGCCAAAGAACATATAGGTTGCTGTAAGGCTCCGGTACAAGCAGTTCTGTGTTCGTGTCTGTGTCTTCATTATAGCCTTCAAACACCGTTGATTTCTCCCCGCTCTTCGCGTCTATCAGCTCTTTTACTATCTTCCCGTCAAGCTCGGAAAGCCACATTATTTTCTGTTCGTCCGAATACTGATTGGGCTTGAGCTCATCGGTCTGTCTTATTGCTTCGCATATTTTCATATAAACCTCCTGAAAGTAAAAGAGGGCGCAAAATGCGCCCTCCCGGTGTGTCCTTATCTCTCTTTGATATACTGCTCTACCAGCTTCTCAAGGCGCTGCTCCGCCAGCTGCTTCTGTCTGTCGGAATTGCGTATAACCTCTGCGACGCAGGCGGGCACTTCGACTTCTACGCCACGCTGGATCTGAAAATTCCTGCCGTTGACCGAAACAAACAGATCATCTTTGTATGCACCGTCGTCCTTAAAGAGAAAGATTTTCTCCGTGGGTTCTTTCTGCTCCTCGGGCGCAGCAGCCTCTTCGGTGGTTGTGGTCTCTTCGGGGGTTGTGGTCTCTTCGGGGGTTGTGGTCTCTTCGGGGGTTGCGTTCTCCTCGGGTGCAGCCGTCTCTTCAAGGATTGCGTTCTCCTCGGGTGTTGCAGTTTTTGTTCTTGCCATAAATATCTCCTTTCGGGCTCAGAGAGCAAAATGCCCTCTGAGCTTTTATCAGTTAGCTTTCGCAGTGGCCGAATACGCGGAGCAGGACTCGATACGCACCATGTACTCCTCAACCAGGCGCTTTGCGACCTCGGTCGCTTTCCAGCCGCAGGACGAACGCTGATTGAGCGGATCGTCGCCATAGCCGAGCTGCTTGACGATATGCTGCAGACCGCCGCCCTCGATCTCCGTCAGACCGTAAGCGTGAGCGCCGAGGATAAGCGTGGCGAAAACCGCCAGACCGGACGGGCAGCCGGTGCCGGTCCATATCTTTGCCTCCGTGGACTTGACGAATCTGACATTGCCGATCTTGCCGATTTCCCCGTTGTAGATATCGTCGGGCTTAGCGTACTTATGTACGTCAATCCACTCCTCGCAGCGCATAAGGTCATATGCTGCATACGGATGGATAATACCCACGAACGAATCCCCGATCGGGTCTGCATTCATGCTCTCCAGCTGAGCCGCCGCACGGTATATGAGGTCAACATTGATCTTTGCCGTCGCGTCGAGTCCCGCTCTGCTCGTTACTGCTGTTTCTGCGCCGCTTGCAACCTTGGGCGCGTAAATAACGTTTGTGCCGCCGGCAAGCTCTTCTCTTATGACGGTATCGAGAGTGCGTCCTGCCTGCGAGCCGAGAAGCTTCGTTGCCTGCAGAACATTGTTGTCGATAGCCGTCATGTCGAGCATATCCGAAAGCTGTATCCAGCCGCCGTACTGTTTGACAGTAGCGGTGATTGTGCTCACATTAAGCGCCTGTCCATCGGGCGTGACGCCTTCCGTCAGTGCCGTGGTTGCTTTTGCAAGCGGCGAATACTTACGCATTTCGATAGTCTTGCCGGAGCCTTTGGGAATAGGATACTTGTCTCCGAACTGGTTGTGTACGAGCTTAGGCTCTGCGTTGTCAAGCAGCCTCTTCTCGTAGTAGGTTTTCATCTCGGCGGACAGATTGTTACCGCTTGCCGCCGAAGTAGTTGCGTTTACGACCGTAGCAAAAAGCTGCAGGTCGAATATGACATAATTGTTCATTTTCTTTATCTCCTTTTCTTAGTGCAAGGAGATCAGAAAGTAATTCTTTCTCCCCTTGCCACTCTGCGTTCGATTTCTTCTCGCTGAGCCTTTGTCAGTTTGTTAACATCCGTCTGGGAATTAACTGCACCTTGTGAAGTTACACCGTTTTCAACCGGTCTTTTGCTGTTTGCCGCAACAGAATCGGCGACTCGCTTTGCCGCCGTCTGCGCCGCATACTGCATCGCGCCTCCGAGAATCTCGTCTCGGTGAATGACTTCATAGGCCGTTCTGACATCGACATTGTTTCTGAGCAAACTGAAGAACTGAGGATCTTCTATCTCCGTGTCGAGATTGAAATTCGGATAGATTTCTTTGAGACTTTCCGCCTGGTTCTTCCAATTGGTGATGTCTCGGTTTATTCTGTCCTGCTCATCACGACGAGACTCGTTCCGTCTGAGCTGTTCAACCTCGCGTTCAAGCTTCTTCATCTCCTTGAGCTGTTCAACGGTTATGCCCTTTTCCATAGCCTCTTCTCTGTATGATTCATCATCATTTTCCAAAGCCTTGACTATGCCGTCAATGTCGTCCGCTTTTATCCCGTACTTCTGCGCGAGAATCTCAAAGACCGGCGTACTCTTCTGCAGCTGCTCCTGAAGTGTGCGTGTTTCCTTGAATCTGCCGTTGATAATGTTCTGCACTCGGCGGCTGAACGCGTCCTTGTAATCGCCTTTTATCAGCTTTTCAAACTCCGCGTCCTGATTTTCGACCGTCGATGCCGTAACATTGATCTCGCTTTCCGGCTGTGCAGCGGCGTCCTGCGTTTCAATCGCCCGTGTCTGCTCCCCGGCGTCGGAAGCCGTGGCGGCCGGTGCCGCCGATACGCTGCTGTACGGCGCCCAGCAGCTCCTCACCCATCTCCTCCACGCTGACGCCCTGGGAGATGATGGGACTGGCATCAAAGTCAAAGTTTTCCGCCATG
>ENA-OROM01001732-OROM01001732.1-human-gut-metagenome-genome-assembly--contig:-NODE-1732-length-18642-cov-12.413192_pt1 | contig 18642 bp, 12 predicted proteins | sample MGYA00242129_ERZ509050 | MGnify/ENA primary metagenome ERZ509050 (study PRJEB26280, sample SAMEA2338701) | human gut metagenome | biome: human gut; feature: human-associated habitat; material: faeces...
TGTTTACTCGCAGATTTCGTTCCGCTCCAGCGCATCGAATCTGGAAACTGCACTGGCCGATGCGTATTATGGCGCAACGATTCTCTATCCGGAGCAGTTTGCAGATGTGGATGTTGAAGCAAAAACAGGCGAAATCTTTGAAATGCTGCTGGGCAGCAACCCTTATCAGGACTTAAAGGCTGCTGGCTATGAATTCAGACCTGTCACAATCGGCGAATAACGATTCCGGCACGGCCTATCGCCGAAATCAAGTCAAAAGCTGCTGCTTTCTTGGAATATTGTTTCTCAGTCTGCTGATCGCGCTTGTGCTGTCCTTGCGGGCAGGCTCTTACAACACGCCGATTGCGGAGTTGGTCAAAGGAGTCTTTGGAAAAGCAGCCGACGATAAAATCAACCTTGTCGTTCGTAACAATCGTTTGCCCCGGATCTGCACGGCACTGATTGCGGGGGCTGGTCTGGGACTTGCTGGTTGTGTGATGCAGGCAATTCTCCGCAATCCGCTTGCATCTGCGTCCACGCTGGGCGTTTCACAGGGCGCTGGCTTTGGCGCGGCGTTTGCAATTATCGTGCTGAACATGGGCGCAGTAGGAAACCTTGGCAGCGTTGCAATTCCGCTGTGCGCGTTCGTTGGCAGTATGGCCGTTGCACTGGTTATTTTGGGCTTGAGCCGGTTTCGTCAGGTTTCCACACAGGGAATTGTCCTTGCAGGCACGGCGATCAGCGCCATGTTTTCCGGCGCAACGACGCTGATGCAGTATTTCGCAGATGAAATTCAGCTCAATACGCTGGTTTTCTGGACGTTTGGCAGTCTTGGCAACACGAGCTGGGGCGACGTTGGGAAAATGCTGGTCGTGCTTATTTGCGTCTCCGCCTGCTTCTTCCTGCGCCGCTGGGATTATAACGCGCTGCTGAGCGGTGAGGAAACAGCCGTTAGTTTGGGAATTAACGTAAAACGGCTTACACTTTCCAACATGGTACTTTGCTGCCTGCTGTCTTCGGTGATTGTGTCCTATATCGGTCTGATTAACTTTATCGGCTTGATTGCACCGCACATAGTTCGCTTGGTCGTTGGCAATAACCACGTCTATCTGCTGCCCGGCTCTGCGATGGCGGGCGCACTCATTCTGCTGCTGGGTGATCTGTTTGCGCGTGTTGTCATCAGCCCGATTATCCTGCCGATTGGTGCAATTACCTCGTTCCTTGGCGGCCCGATGTTCCTCTATCTTCTGTTCAAAGGAGGAGATCGGAAATGCTGAGCGTTGAAAAACTTGCCTACCACTACAAAGGCAGACCGGCGGTTCTCAAAGACGTGAACTTCAAAGTGAACACGGGAGAGTTTCTGGCGATTCTGGGTAACAACGGCGTTGGAAAAAGCACGATGCTGAAATGCTTCAACAAAATTCTTACACCAGACGATGGAAAAATCATACTGGATGATGAAAATCTCCTGCAAATGAATGCCAGACAGGTCGCACAGCGCGTAGCGTTTGTTGCGCAGAGCGTGCCAAGCATCCAAATGACGGTTCACGACATGGTCATGCTGGGACGAAGGCCCTATATGAAATGGGGATTTACGGAAGACGATCATCAGATCGTCCATCATGCAATGGCCGAGCTTCAGATTGAACCGCTGCGTGGGCGTTTTCTCAATGAACTGTCCGGCGGTGAACGGCAAAAGGTTATGCTGGCGCGTGCGCTGGCGCAGCAGCCGAAGCTCCTGCTGCTCGATGAGCCGACGAGCAGTTTGGATATTCAAAATCAATATCAGGTTTTACAGATTGTGCGGGATATTTGCCATGAACAGCATTTGACAGCGATTGTCGTGATTCACGACCTGAACCTTGCGCTGCGGTTTTGTGACCGATTCGTTCTTTTACGTCAGGGCGGTGTCTACGCCTGCGGCGGGAAAGAAGTCTTGGATAGAGATGCGCTGCGGGATGTGTACCATGTAGACGCGGAGGTCGTAGCAGTTCAAAAACAGAGTATTGTCCTTGTTGATGAAAAGGACGCAACACGTTCATAAAAGGGAGAAACAATATGGCACATAAATTAGATTCAGAAAAAAAGCTCTGGGAAAAGGCCGCAGCCTTTCACGGCCATGTATGCCCCGGCCTGACGATTGGCTACCGTGCGGCGCTGTATGCGATGGATCTGCTGGAACTGACGTTTTCAGATGACGAACAGGTTGTCTGTATTACAGAAAATGATGCCTGCGGCGTTGATGCGATTCAAGCAATTCTTGGATGCAGCATCGGAAAGGGAAATTTACTGTTCCATATGCGCGGCAAACAGGTATTTTCGTTCTATAATCGGAAAACCGGAAAGTCTGTCCGCCTTGTCCTGAAAGCAAGGCCGCGCGACATGACGCGGGAAGAAACGTTCGACTATTATCAAAGCTGCGCAGATGATGAAATGTTTGATGTCAAGGAAGCCAAAATCCGGCTGCCGGAACAGGCCAGAATTTTTGATTCCTATGTCTGTGATTGCTGTGGTGAGACAACTGGCGCAAACTGGATTCGGCTGTCCGGAGGCAAAAGGTTGTGCTTGGACTGCTATGAGACGTATGACCGATTTGACGTCTGAACGTTTTTCGGTTGACCACAAATTTGACCCTTTACAGCTTAGGGTGTATCTGAAAACTCCCAATGTGACCGGCAGCGAGAAATTTTTGCGCTGAGCAAGACATTTTTTCGCAGGAATACTGACGTATTTCAAGGAAAAATGGTGCAGCGCAGCGTGAAAAGATCCGCTGTCCGGGTGCGTTGGGAGTTTTCAGATACACCCTAAACAGGCAATAAAACAATAGGCTGACTGATGCGAAATTCTACGGATTCTGAACGTAAAATTACGGATTTATACGAAAAATGTTTCTAAAAACGTGATTGTCAGACTTCGAATCCACCTTCCCCACCAAAACGCCTGATATTCTTTGAATATCAGGCGTTTTTGCAACTATTTTTGTATTTCTGATTTTCTAGAAAAGAGGATGATCGGACTGTCCACCCTGCTGCATCATAGAGCGACAGGTCAACAAAATCGCCATGCTGGAACAGAAAAAGCAGCACTACGAAGAAATTCTCCGCCGGGAGCTTGACGGCCTCGACAATGAATTTGAAACGCTGCGGCTTCTGTCGCAGGAACTGTTCGCGAGTGCAAATGTCCTACGATTTTGGAAAGCGGCTTGACATGGATTTTTGATGGATATACGGCAACCCCGGCTCGGAATACTCTGGGCCGGGGCATCTGTTTAGTCTCATAGAATGGGAATATAATTATAAGAGTTATAGATTGGTGCAGTTGCCAGTCTTGTCAGTTTTATGCCTGCATCTCATTGCTGTCGGCATAGCAGCTCTCGTCCGTCTGCGCGGCCAGAAAATCGAAGGCCGTCCGGCCATAGAAATCGTCCGCGTTGATGACGGCAAACGGGCCGTTTACCACGCCCTTGCAGCAGGCCAGCGCATGGCCGGTGCCCCATGGCTTGGCGCGTCCGGCCGGGACGGAAATGCCCTCCGGCAGACGCTCCAGCTTCTAAAAGACATAGGAGACATGGAAATACCGTTCCATGCGGTCGCCGAAGCGGCTGCCCATGCCTTCGGCCATAATCACGAGTGACGGGTTTTGTCTGCCCATATTTATCACCTCACAATACAAAGCAAAGATTCATCTGGCAAGGATTCCAGTTGCCTCGTAAAACTGCTGCTGGGATAGAAGCTGCGTTTTTAATTGGGACTGGAAGCGATTTTGCGGGATAAACGCAGCAATTTCATCCGGCTGAATGTCCCAACGGAGCACATATCGTGCAGCTGCGTTGGATGCGGTGCGTCCGACGATTTGAAAACGCTGTTGAAAAAATGAAATATTGGAGTATACTCCAACCAGAGGCAGCAGTGTTTCATCCAGCAGCCAGGAGTGGCAGCTGAAAAACCGGAACGCATACGCTGGGAAGTGTTTCGGAAAAAATGCGCGTGCCCGCGCGAACGAGGTGTCGCACGCCGCAGGATCGAGCGAACCGCTGCGGCAGATGTGCACAGACACCAGCGGCTCGCCCGGTTCAAGTCCAAAAGCCGGGGCGGAAAAGTCCGCCGGCTCCATGCAGAATTGAAGTCGTCCAAGCTGGAACAGCCGCAGCGTCAGATGATTCGTCAGCCATGCGCTTTCGGCAAGGCCGATCTTGCCGCTATAGCTCCAATATTCGGAGGCCCAGCGGCCGATATCGTCGATCGTATGATAAAATACCTCGTCCGGAAGCTGATGCCTTTGATAATCGTTCAGCAGCTTCTGACTCCAAAGGAGCGCTGCGAGCAGATCCGTCTTGGGATCGCCGCTCCAACGGAGCGTGTCTGCCCTGTAAATTTCGGCGGCCTGAGAACGTGCCGGAAGCAGCGCTTCCTCAAAGTCCTTTTGATAGAGCGCGTCCAGACCCTGACGGGTATATTCCTGCCGCGCAAAGGAAATCGCCTGTTCGATGTTGTTCATTTTGTACCCAACCTGTAGAGATTTCTCAGGAAGCGCTTTGCGACCGGGTTTTCCTGCCGCAGATCCAACTGGCAGATCACATAGTGCTTGCCCTCGTATAGCTTTTCTGCCGCAGCCAGTACTGGCCCCCAATTTCCCTGTTCGTCCATATTGTTGGACAAAAGAATGGGCGTAAAGCCCTCGGCAGTAAAGGTCGTGTCCAGAAGCGGCGTGATGCAGTCCTCCTTGGCGTCATACCAGTAGGAGAAGTCCTGCTCCTTGAATTCGTCGACAGCCGGATGCCCCGTTTTGCGGGAGACGAAGTGCAGCGGGAGCATGCCGCAGGGCTTGACGGTCACGGTCTCACCCGCGACGGTATGCAAACCCGGTTCCAGCTTCAGAATGACAACATTGTCGTTCGGTACGACAGTCACGTCCTGAAATACGGTCAGCTTCTGCTCTGTGTCATTGACAACGTCCCCGTTCCTGTCCAGCAGGACGGCGCGGAGCGTCAGCGTTTCGCGGTCTTGCGCGGTCTCTGCCGGGAATTCGGCGCTGGCGATATAGGCTGCGCGGCAGGCGTCCGCGTGCGCGGGGACGCGCCCGGTCTGAATCAGCTTGTTTTGTTCGTTGTAAAGCTCAAAGGCAAGCGTATACGCGCCGGATTTCGCGGTATCATTGCACAGGAACGCTTCGATCTGAATCGTTTCGCCCGCCGTATAGGCAAAGCGGTCGGTGCGTAGCGACACCAGCAGGGGCGCGAGTGCATCTCGGTAGGCAAAATACGCCTGCTTCGGGATGCGCTTGCAGTCCATGATGGACTTCATCCAGCCGCTGGGCCATGCGTCGATGAACAGATGAATGGCGTTCGAGACCATGCGGTCGTCGCGGCGGAATGCCTCGGTCATCATGCGCGCGGCAAAGGCCTGATACCGCTGGCTGCGGCTGATCCAGCCCTGCATATCCTCCTGCGCGTCATAGAAAAAGCCGCTGAAGCTCTTTGTCTGGCTGCGGACAATGCGGCCCGGGTCAAACGGCTCGTGCAGCCATTCGCGCGGGTAGCACTCCTCCATGACCTCCGCCGAGTCCAGCCCCTCTGCACCGTATTCACCGCAGCCATAGTACCAGCCGGGCTTGACAGGCAGCCAATAGCCCCGGTGCAGACGGCCGATGTCAATACCGTGGCCGTTATACCACATGGGGTAGCAGTGGTTATCCGGTATCCCGTCTGTGGGCGGGTCATAATCGCCGTCCACGTGCTTGATGACCTGATCGGGGTTCGAGAGCTTCACAACAAGGTCACAGCAGGTAAAGAAATTTTCCAACTCTGGACGCAGCAGATGGCGGTGCGGCTCGTTGTTGGCGTTCGGAAACGGCTCGTTGATATAACTGACGACGACATTGCACGGATGCTTACGCACCATGCGCGCCATCTCCTCCGCCTGCCGGATGCCCTCCGGGACGCGGAAGCGGCGCATGACGCCGAACAGCGGAAGATCCGTCTGCGTCATAAGGCCGAGCTTGTCGCAGTATTCGTAGACCTCATCCTGCACCGGCCGCTGCGTCAGACGCAGAAAATTCATGTTGCAGAGTTTGGCCAGCAGAATATCGTCGATCAACTGCGGAAGATCGCCGCGCAGCACGTCCTGCTGCTCAAAGCCCATCGTATTGGCCCCGCGCAGACGGATGGAGCGGCCATTGAGATAGAACATCCCCTTGCGCTGCGGACTTTCTGTGTCCTGCGTAAAGCTGCGCATACCGAACTGCTGTGCAAGGCGGTCGGTGCACGTCCCGTTTACAAGAACGGCTGCATGGAGCTGGTACAAATACGGGGTTTCCAGATCCCACAGCTTTGCGTCCGGCAGGTCAAATTTGAGTTTGTACAGATTCTTTCCGTGCTTGAGCGGCATGGGAATGCCCTTTCCAAGCTCAGACTTGACGGCGGCCTCCGTCAGGCTGTCGCCCATGCCGACAAAGCGCGTCGTCTCCGGCGTAAAGCGGTGGTCTTCAAAGACCGTCTCAGGGAAGTTCTGCCCGTAGAGTGAAAGCGAAAGCTCGACCGGGAGGGTATCATATCTGTCGTTCTGAATTTCCAGCCATGCTTCTGCCTTCCCGTCCAGCGGACGGATATAGAGGTCGCTGATATGGACGGAATTTCGGATCTCCACATAGACGCGGTTGTAAATGCCCGTCCCGGAGGGGCAGTGGTGCCAGCCGTCCAGCGGACCGTCCCAGCCGAGACCGGTGGCGGCATAAAGCTTGTCGCCCTCTGTTTCTTCGCTGCCGCCGGGATCGTTTCCCATATAAATATGGTCATTATACAATTCAACTTTCAGCCGGTTTGTGCCGTCTTTGACGATGCCTGTAATCTCAAACTCGAATGGAGAGAAGAAGCCTTCATGCTCTCCGCCAAATGTGTCATTGACGGTAACGACTGCACGGTAATCCGCGCCGTCAAAATGGATATAGACCGACTGGCCCGCCAAAAGTGCAGGCAGCTCAAACGTGGTTTCATATGTCTTTTTGCACACGCCGATAGGCCCGCCGTATTCCGGGATCGTGACCGGTTGACCATCGCGCAGAAACGACGTGAGATCCATGCGCCGGCGCAGGCTTTCAAACGCAGGCGCGTGATTTTCCAGAAACGGGCGGTATGCTTCCCGCATGGCAGCAAGCTCGGTTTTCAGTTCTTCCGTTGTAGACAGATGCGGCTTGACTGCGATGGGCTGTGCACCTGCCTGTTCCAGACGGCAGATAACGGTTTCATGCGGAATTGGCGTGACCGGCTCCAGAAGCGCAGCGTTCCCGCCGATGCCGTTTGCCGCGATTTGTGCGAATTGATCCATATATGTTCTCCTTTTCGCTGCTTTTTCGTATCGTAACACAGCGCATATAGGGAGGCAATCTGTGAAAATGACACTTTAACCCGCAAAAATGTCATATTTGCCACCTATGAATTTTGACCCGCATTCTTTTAGAATGCGATACAGAGGATACTGGACCGATGGACGGATGTGAGGCAGCTTATGTTTGAAGCATTTTTTACGGATCCCTGTATGCGATACCGCACAGAGGTGATCAACGGCATTGACTTTTACGGGTTGGGATTCAGCATGGTACGCGGCGAATGTGTGGCGGAAGGAACGCTGCGCTGGATGCAGGAAGGTGAAGCTGCGGCCGTGCTCATCACAAATACGAGCCTGCCGGATATGTCTGGGTTTGAACTTGCCAGATATGTCCGCAGACAGTTTCCGTGCCTCCGCGTGATTTTTTTGACTGACACGCCGAACCTTGCGGAAGCGCAGCAAGCCGTCCGGTGCGGTGCATATGACTATTTGCCGAAGTCTGACGGGATCGACGCGCTGCGCAGCGCGATGATCCGCGTTTCAGAGGAACTGCACACGGAAAGTCGGGAAGAAGCATATCTGCGCGGCCAGCAAAACTGGGATGAGTGCATTTCGAGACTTCTGAAGCTGCTTCTGGCACTGAAGCCGGGCATCGACGAGGATCACTGGCAAATGTATTCCAAAGTCAAGCCGCTGCTGAGCGATGCTCCGCTGCGCATGGAGGCTCTGCTGGTGCGCTCTTTGATGGAGGAACTGCGCGCAGAAATTTGCCGCAGGGATGAGGCACTGGCCGCGCAGCTCCGAAGTAACATGATGGCTGCGCCGCTGGGCATGCTGACCTCCGCGCAGGGAACGGCGGCGTACATGGACGCCATCTGGGCGCTGCTTTCCGAAAAGGGCTATATCACGCAGGAGGACGCGCTGAAAAGCGATCCCATCGGGCGCGCCTGCGTCTATATGCAGTCGCACCTCTCGGAAAAACTGACTGTGCAGGAGCTGGCTGAGTATGTCCACATCAGCCCGCGGCATTTTATCCGGAAATTCCAGGCAGAGATGAACGAGAAATTTACGGATTATCTGGCCCACATCCGTGTTCAGGCGGCAATTCAAATGCTGGAGGCTGGTCGGGATGTCAAATCCATTCCGGAGGCGGTCGGATATAGAGACGAAAAAAGCTTTTATTCCGTGTTCCGGAGGTTTGCGGGCTGTTCCATGCGCGAATACCAGCAGAGGCTGAATCTGAGCCAGCGAGAGGAGCCGCCGCAGGAATAAGACGGCGGCGCAGCAGCGTCGATGTAAAAGCAAATCAGGGCGCACATGCAGAAATACATGTGTGCTTTGCATAATAAGAAACGATCGGATTTGTGCGATTTATCCAATTTTCAAGCGGATGTAAAATCAATGTAAAATTGACCAACAGAGAAGGAAAACGACAGTTGGTATTTAGAAGCAATGCACAAGATGTTGTCGCAAACCCTGCCAATATTGTCGCAATTACGACTTGGAAATAGAAACGCGAATTCGTAAAATGAAGAAAAAGAAAGCGGAGGAACCCATGCGAACCATGACAAAGGAAAGAAAAAAGGAAGGGCCGCGCCTTGGCCACAAAGGCCGGGCGGACGCAAAGGCCAGCCGTCAGCTGCTGCTTCTGTGTATCCCGGCGATCATCGGTTATATCCTGTTCAACTATATACCGATGGGAGCCGCAGTCATCATTCCGTTCAAGAATTATAAATTCTCCAAGGGCATCCTCGGCAGCGACTGGTGCGGCCTTGCAAACTTCAAGTGGATCATCCAGTCTGTCGCGCTTGACCGTGCGCTGCGCAACACGGTGCTCTACGGTCTTCTGTTCATGGTGCTCAGTCCGGTTACAAACGTGATCATCGCACTTTTGCTGTTTGAGATCACAAGCAGACGCCGGCTGAAAACGTATCAAACCATCATCACGTTCCCCAACTTCATGTCGATGGTTATCGTCGGCTATATCGTCTACGCCATCCTCAGCCCGAGGACCGGTCTTATGAACCAGATCATTCAGTTCTTCGGCGGCGACCCGGTCGATGTGTACATGAATTCAAAATACTGGCCGTTCATCCTGACCGTCGTGAATATCTGGAAGGGCATCGGCATGGGCTCCATGATGTACTTTGCAGCCCTGATGGGCATTGATACCTCGCTCTACGAAGCGGCGGAGATCGACGGCGCAAGCCGCTTCCAGAAGATGCTCCATATTTCCCTGCCGCACCTTGTCCCGCTGATCTGCATCTTCACCATCATGAATGCGGGCACGCTCATCAGCGGCAACTTCGACCTTTTCTATGTTATCCCGAGAAATACCTCGACGCTGTACGCAACGACGGATATCCTCAACACCTACGTCTATCGTTCTTTACAGGAATCCAGCTATGCGATCGGCGCGACGACGGGCCTCATTCAGTCCGTTGTGGGTATGTTCCTTGTTCTGCTGTCCAACTGGATCGTCAAGAAGATCTCCCCGGACAACTCGATGTTTTAAGCGGAAGGGAGAATCTTATGAATCCGAAAATCAAGCACAGCCGCGACAGGGCGTTCAAGCGCTTTGTGTATATTTTCTTTTTCCTGATGTGCGCCTGCTTCGTGCTTCCACTGATCGTGGTTATCTCCGCCTCGTTCACCAGCGAACAGGCCCTGACCTCCGGCGGCTTTTCCCTGCTGCCGCGTGATTTTACGCTCGACGCGTACAAGTCGGCATTCTCCAGCGGCACGCGCGTGCTGCGCGCCTACGGCGTGACCATTTTTCAGGCTGTGGTCGGCACGGTCCTCAGCAGCCTCGTCGCAGCACTGGCAGCCTATCCGCTTTCCAGAAGCAACTTCCGCTTCCGCAGGCCCATCACGGTCTTTATCTTCTTCACCATGCTCTTCGGCGCCGGTATGATTCCGAACTACATTATCTTCGCCAAGTATTATAAGCTGGCGGATTCCATCTGGATCTACATTCTGCCCGGCATCACCGGCGGCGCGTGGAACACCATGGTATTCCGGACGTTCTTCAAGGGCCTGCCCGAGACGCTGTTTGAGGCGGCGTATCTGGACGGCGCGAGTGAGCTGCGCATCTTCTTTTCGGTCGTTTTGCCGCTGTCCACGCCCGTTTTTGCGTCCCTTGGCTTTATGGCGCTGGTCGCCCGCTGGAACGACTATACCACGTCCATGATCTACATCCGCAACGAAAGCCTCTATACGCTGCAATACCTGCTCCAGCGCATGATGGATCAGGCGGAATTCATGAAGAATCTTGCGAACAACCCCATGATGTCCGGCAGCGTTTCGCTGGACACGAGTATGCTGCCGAGCGAATCGCTGAAATTCGCCATGTGCGTCATCGCGGCGGGCCCGATGCTGGTCGTGTTCCCGTTCTTCCAGAAGTATTTTGCGCAGGGTCTGACGATCGGCGCAGTCAAGGGCTGAGAGAACAGCCTGTTTTATGAATTGTATGCCTGAAAACGAATGGTACCGCGTTTTGAGGCGTTTACAAGAGAAAACGACACCCCATATCACCTAAAATCTAAGGAGGATATCATGAAAAAGAGAACCATTTGCCTGCTCCTTGCCATGATCATGGTTCTGAGCATCGTTCTGGCGGGCTGCAGCAAGACTGCTGAGACTCCCGCTGCGGACGAAACCCCCGCCACGACTGAGCCGGCGGAAACCACCGACAACACCGAAACCCCTGAAGCTCCCGAAGAGACTGCCGAGCCCGCGCTTGAGCAGAAGACCATTCAGCTCATGATCACCGGCGCCGGCAAGCAGGCCAACTCCGACAAGGTCTGGGCCGCTTTCAATGAGCAGCTCCAGCAGTACGTTCCCAACACCACGGTTGAATTCATCGACGTTTCCTTCGATGAGTACAGCGAAAAGTTCTCTCAGGTTCTGGCTTCCGGTGAGGGCGTTGACCTTGCATGGACCGGCTGGCTGATCAACAAGCCGCAGAACATTGCCGACGGCAACCTGATGCCGCTCGACGATCTGCTCGCAGAGTACGGCCAGGGCATCGTGGATATCCTCGGCGAAAATGTCGTTGAAATCCATCGCAATGCGGCTGACGGCAAGCTGTACTATCTTCCCAGCTGGCAGGGACTGTGCGGCGAGCGCCGCGGCTGGCTCGTCGTCACGGAGATCGCAGAGCTCGCAGGCGACACCTGGATCGAGGATACCGAGGCAGCGCTCAACAAGTGGCGCAACAACTACTCCGGCATTGAAGACTTCCAGGCTGTTCTGGATCAGGCGACCAAATATCTGGCTGCTGCGAAGGAAGCCGGCAAGCTCGGCGCTGGCATCAACACCGGCCGTGCATTTGGCTGGTCCATGTACAACGGCATGTATTCCTTCCTCGGCGTTGGTGGTGCTGAGATCGGCATCACCTATTGCGACGGCACCTTCACCGTAAAGGACGGCGTTGCAGGCGAACACTACAAGCTGTACGCCAAGACGATGGCCGACTGGTACAAGGAAGGCTACATCCGCTCCGATATCATGTCTGTTGACACCTCCACGCTGACGACCCCGAAGAACGGTGAGATCACCGACACCACCTATGTCTTCAGCTGCGATCCGTATCTGACCGAGGCCGATCAGGAAGCAGCGATTGCAGACGCCGGTATGGACATGACCTACCTGCCCATCGAAGAGAACGCCTACCTCATTCTCGGCGGCGATACCTCCTACGCCATCCCGTACTGCGCGGATGAGCCCGAGCGCGCCATGATGGTCCTCAACGCGATCTACTCCCAGCCCGACCTGTACAACACGCTGATCTACGGCATCGAGGGCGAGGACTACACCAAAAACGCCGATGGCACCATCACCACCAGCTATGTCGGCGCCAGCCCCACGGCGGACGACAGCTACGGCATCCAGAGATGGATCATCGGCTCCTGCAAGAACGCGCTCATCAACAACGGCACCGATCCCAACTACTATGCGGATCTGGAAGCGCTGGAGGAGACTGCCCGCGTCAACCCGTTCCTGAACTTCACGTTCGACAGAACGAATGTCGAGGGTATCTGCGCGAGCATCCTGAACGTGTACTACGAGTATGGCCCGCAGATTGACAACGGCGTTGCAGGCGACAACTGGGAAGAACTCTATAACAACTATATGGCTGCCCGTAAGGACGCAGGCATCGAAGAGCTTGTCACCGAGTTCCAGAACCAGATCAACGCCTACATTGAGGCCAACAATATCACTTCCTGGTAAGCATCTAACCAAAAGCGGAAGAGGCGTTCCGTCTCTTCCGCTTTTCCTATAAGTTTTTCCTGATTATTGAAAAAATAGTGTTAAAATGACGACATATTTTATTGATTTTCAAAACGGATGCGACGAAAATGACGGCTTGCGTCCCGAAACGCCGTTCCAGACGCAGCACCCGGAGCTGCTTCAGCCGGATGATACCGTCCTGTTCCGGCGCGGCAGCGTGCTCCGCGGGCCGCTGCAGAATCCGTCCGGCCGCTGGGAGCATCCCATCCATTACGGCGCGTATGGCGAGGGTGAACCGCCTGTGTTCTGCGGCTCCCAAAGCCTTTCCGACCCGGCACAATGGGAAAGCATCGGCGGGAACGTCTGGAAGTATACAGGCGCGCTTTCCGGTGAGACGGCCAACCTGATCTACGGCGACGGAACCTGCGGCGCGCTGCGCTGGAGCGCAGATGCGCTTTGCGAGCAGGGCGACTGGTTTGATTCCTGCCTTGGATATTCCATTCAGCATCTCCCGCTTGCGGAGGATCATACGCTGCTGGTCTATTCGCAGGAAAATCCCGCGGCCTTCTACGGAAGCATCGAATGCGCGACCTCGCAGTACCGCTGGCTGGCGCACTGCGGACACGACATGGTCATTTCCGATCTGGAATTCTGCAACAACGGCCTGCACGGCATTGCGGGCGAGGAGGGCGGCCGGAATCTGCGCATCGAAAACTGCCGGTTTGCCAAAATCGGCGGCGCCGTCTGGGATAAAGACCAGAAGATCCGCTTTGGCAACGCCTTTGAGTGCTGGAATGTGGCGGAAAACGTTGAGGTCGAGCACTGCGTGTTCGACGATATCTACGATTCCGCCGTGACGCATCAGGGCGGCGCGGACTGCAAGCCCGCGTACCATTTCCTGATTCGGAACAATACGTTCCGCCGCTGCGGCATGGCGGCCTATGAGCAGCGCGATCTTCTGCCGACATATGCGGAGTTCACAGACAACGTCTGCGAGGACGCCGGCGAGGGCTTCTCCAGGCTTGGCGAGACGATGCCGCGCCGGTCGGAGATCTGGCCGCAGCCGATGGGACACCATGTGTTTTTGTGGCGTATTTCCCACGCGACCGGCAATGAGCATTTTGCGCTTTGCCGGAATACCTTCGGCGATGCGCCCTATGGCGCGGCCGTCTACTCGGTCAATCCGCCGGAGGCCGACCGGCTGGTACATCTGGAGGAGAACCGGTATCCGATGCAGCGCTATACGCTGGTTGGCCGGATGTACGGTATAGATTATCCCGATCCTTCCGCGTGGGAAAGCAGAAGAAAAGAAGAAAGCGAAAGAGAGAGCTCAATGAAAGTCTTTACCGTTGCGCTGATTGGCGCAGGCAACCGCGGCGAAATTTACACCGATATCATGAAGACGCTGCCGGAAAAATTTCGCGTTGTTGCCGTTGCTGATCCGAACGAGAACCATCGCAGAAACATTCAGAATAAGCATAACCTCCCGGACAGTCACGTTTTCCATACCTGGCAGGAGCTGCTGGCGCAGCCAGGGCTTGCCGATCTTGCAGTCATTGCGACACAAGACAGTATGCATTATGAGCCGGCCATGAAGGCACTGGCGGACGGATACGATGTGCTGCTGGAAAAACCGCTGGCGCGCACAGAGGACGAATGCGTCGATCTGCTTAATCAGGCGCGCAAATACGGCCGCAAGTTCATGGTCTGCCATGTGCTGCGCTATACGCCGTTCTATTCGCGCGTCAAGCAGCTCATCGACGAGGGCGTGCTGGGTGATATCGTGACGATCGTCCATACGGAAGGACTCGGTAATATCCATCAGAGTCACAGCTTTGTCCGCGGCAACTGGGGCAACACGGCAAAAAGCAATTTCATGCTGCTGGCCAAGTCCTGCCACGACATTGACCTGCTGCAATGGCTGATGAAGAAGAAATGCACGAAGATCCAGTCGTTCGGTTCGCTCCAATACTTCCGGCGTGAAAACGCGCCGGCAGACGCGCCGGAGCGCTGCATTGACGGCTGCCCGCACGCGGAGACCTGCCCGTATAACGCCGTCAAGCTGTATCTGGACGACAAGAACAACATGTGGTTCCGCACGACGTCCACCGGCAAGGTCGACCCCACCGACGCGGATGTGGAATACACGCTTCGTCATACGCAGTATGGCAAATGTGTCTTCAAGTGCGACAACGACGTGGTCGACCATCAGGTCGTGAACATGGAGTTTGCGGACAAATCTACGGCCTCGTTCACCATGAGCTGCTTTAACTACAACGGCAGAAAGTCCAACATCATGGGTACAAAGGGCGAGATGTTCCTCGACTTCGAGGGCGACGAAATTCGCATTTTCCACTTTGAGGGCCGCTGGTGGGAGACCATCCACACCAATGGCCGCGTGGACGGTACGCTTGTCGGCGGTCACGGCGGCGGCGATCCCGGCATCGTGAACGCGCTCTATGATTACATGACTGGCGCAAAAACCGCAGACGAGGTCAGCGAGATCGGCATTTCCTGCGAAAACACCCGTCTGGTATTCGCGGCCGAGCGTTCCCGCCTGAACGGAGACGTTGAGACGATCGCCCCACTGGAATAAAGAACCTCCCGCAAAAGCGCCGGATATCTGCCGTTCTCCGGCTGATGCCCGGCGCACTATTTTTGGAATGGAGACTGATTTATGAAACGAATTTATAAATCTTGCGTTGCAGTCCTGCTGCTGCTTGCGATGCTCCTGAGCTGTGTTCCGGCGCTGGCCGCCGGAAGCAGCCATAGCTGCACGACGCTGCAGAAGGCCGAAGCGCTGAAGACCCTTGGCCTGTTTCAGGGCACAAACAAGGGCTTCGAGCTGGAAAAGACGCTGACGCGCGAACAGGCGATCACCTTGATCGTCCGCCTGCTCGGCGCGGAAGCGGAAGCGAAGGAAAAGAACCCGGCGCATCCGTTTACGGACGTTCTGGCCTGGGCCAGCCCTTATGTCGGCTATGGCTATCAGAACGCGCTTGTCAAGGGCGTCAGTGAAACGCTCTTTGGCTACGGCAAGCTCGTGACGGAAGCACAGTTCCTGACGATGGTTCTGCGTCTGCTGCAATATGAGGACGACACGGACTTTACATGGAACAAGTCGGCAGAGCTGGCGGAAAAGCTCGGTCTGCCGGTCGTGCCCGCAAACAGCGGCGAGTATACGCGCGGCAACGCCGTTGACGTGATCTGGGCGCTGCTGGAGACGAAATTCAAATCCGGCGGCAAGACGCTGGCACAGACACTGATCGAGAAGGGTGTGTTTACGGAAAAGGCTTACCGAGAAGCGCTGGGAGAGGATAGCTCCAGTATCGGCGCGATTCTCCCCATTCTGAGACCCGATCCCGACCCGAAACCCGATCCCGACCCGAAGCCGGACCCCGATCCGAAGCCCGATCCTGACCCCGATCCCGATCCGGAACCCACGGAACAGCCGGTCTATGTGTCTCCGAGCGGCGGCAGTGACGGCGACGGCAGCAAGGACGCGCCGTTCGGCTCGCTTGAGGCTGTGCGCGACTATCTGCGCGAGAACCGCTCGACGGAGCTGCCCACGACGGTCTATCTGCGCGGCGGCACCTATGTGCTGAATAAGACGTTCGAGCTGACTGCGGAAGACGGCGGCACGGAAGAGCTTCCTGTGACGTGGCGCGCATATCCGGGCGAGACGGTCATCATTACCGGCAGCGCCGGAGCCTCTTTGTCTGCCTTTGAGCCGGTTTCCGGTGAAATGAAGGAAAAGCTTTCGCCGGACGCGCAGGAACATGTCATGGTGGCCGATGCCAGAGATCTTGGACTGGGCGAAATCAGCTTTAGCCTGTCAGCTCTGAACCTCTGTCTGGAAGCGCCTCTTTTCTCGCTGGACGGACAGCACATGCGCCTGACGCGCTACCCGAACTCCAACTCGACCGAGGATTGGATGCACGTCGAGACGGTCAATCCCAATTCCAGCACCAGCTATCCCGAATTCAAGCTGACGGATGAGAGGGTTTTGGGCTGGAGCTATCAGGAATCCGACTGGCTCTATTCCAGCTACATCCGCTACGGCTGGGCGCAGGGCTACTTCCACGGTACGCTTGATCCGGAAACCGGCATCGTGACGGCAACGGACACTGCCTATTACGGCAGCGCCGCCGGTCAGAAGCCTGTGCAGATCTACAACGCCTACGAGTCGCTGGACGAGCCGGGCGAATGGTATTATGACCAGATGAGCGGCAGACTCTACATCTATCCGTTTGCAGATACGACGAGAAATTCGACACTCCGCATGACGAGCAGCAATTTTGACCTGATTTCGGTCAACGGCGCTTCGTATCTCAACCTCGAGGGACTGACAGTTACGTCCTCCAAAAAGGACGGCATCGTCATGAACAACGTCGATCATTGCGTGATCGAGAATTGCACGCTAACAAGCTTTGAAGGCAGAGCCGTCAGCATTGACAATGCGACCTATTCCGGCCTGAAAAATTCCGAGGTTGCTTACACCTCCATCTCGGCCATCTATCTGAATGGCGGTGACTATCAGACCATGGAGCCGGGCTACGATTTCATTACGAACTGCCGTATCCACGATACGAACCAGTACCGGACGATGAACGAGGGCGGCGTGAAATTCCGCGGTGTGAAGAACACGTTCTCCAACAACGAAGTCTACAACATTACGGATATGGCGCTGAACTTCGCAATCGTCGGCGGCGGGCCGACCTCGCTGGACTGCGTGATTGAAAACAACTCGTTCCATGATGTCGTTCTGAACGGCAAGGACATGGGCGCGGTCTATGGCGGCCGTGATGCGCGCTGCCAGGGCGTGGTCATCCGGAACAACCATTTCTACAACATTGCCAACAATGATAGCTCTTTCCCCAGCTTCTCCGCCAACGCGGTCTATCTGGACGACGGCCTGAGCGGCGCAGCAGTCACCGGCAACATCTTCGGCCCGGGCGCCTCGGGCGAATATTTGGAGGCTGTCAAGATCAACTGCGGCCACGATACGGTCATCACGAACAATCTGTTCATCGATACTCGCTGTGCGTTCAATGTATATATTGCCGGCAATTTTGCAGTCGGCATGACGAATGACAGCGGCTTCGGCATCGCGCCCTCCCTGCGTCAGGTTTGGAACAACGAACGGTATACGGAACGCTGGCCGTGGATGGCGGCGCTGAGAGACGGCGAGACGGACGTCTATATCCCGAATATCTTCAAGAACAATGTTATCATCTACACCGACGCTGCGCCGCGCGGCAGCGAGACGAGCGCCTATCCGTGGGTCAAGACAAATGACAATCAGGAAAGCAAGATCACCGGCCTCGACAACAATCTGGTGATCCTGAAGGGCACAGGCGATAACCGTCAGCTGTTTGTTGACTATGCAAAAGGCAATTACGCGCTCATCGATTCCGTCCTGGCGCAGCTGCCCGGCTTTGAGCAGATCGACCAGAGCAAGATCGGCGTGAAGAGCTTCCCCGGCAACCAGAAGCCGGCGGCGTCCGGCGTGTCCGTTTCCGGCACAGCAGAGATTGGCCAAACGCTGAACGCAGTATATACGTTCTCTGACGCGGACGGCGACAGCGAGGGCGCGACCGTCGTAAACTTCTATATCTCCGAAAACCAGAACGAGTCGTTCTATCTGAACTGGAAAAAGGTCAGCGACAACATGAGCAGCACGGAATTCACCGTAACGCCCATCTGCGAGGGCAAGTGGATCCGCTGCAAGGTCACGCCGGTGGACAGCCGCGGCGCACAGGGCGAACCTGTCTGGTCGGCGCCTGTTCAGGTGGCATTCAACCCCAACGGCGTGGATAAGACGGAATTCCGCGCGCTGGTAGACGAGGCCAAAGCTAAGGTCGAAGCCGCACAGATCGGCGACGAGCCCGGCCAGTGGACACAGAAGGAAATTGACCTCATCACGGCGGCCATTGCCGACGCAGAGGCCGTATTGGCAAAGGACCCGATCAGCCAGTATGACTTTGATCTCGGCGTGGCTGCGTTCCAGAAGGCGTACACCCGCTTCTGCAACAACCAGAACGCCGGTACCGCGACCGATGTGATCGAGATCGACGCATTGATCGAGGATACGGAAAACTGGACGCCG
>ENA-OROM01001734-OROM01001734.1-human-gut-metagenome-genome-assembly--contig:-NODE-1734-length-18620-cov-2.332400_pt1 | contig 18620 bp, 17 predicted proteins | sample MGYA00242129_ERZ509050 | MGnify/ENA primary metagenome ERZ509050 (study PRJEB26280, sample SAMEA2338701) | human gut metagenome | biome: human gut; feature: human-associated habitat; material: faeces...
GCATAATGGTCATAGAGAGTGCGGATCGTTTCGGACTTGCGCAGCTTCACCAGCTTCGAGGCCGTGTCGGGCGCGGCGAAAGGGAAAGCTTCTGCTTTCTTTTGCCTTCTGCGGAGACAAAAAGTGCAAATGCCCGCCTTAGACTGATGGTGCAGACCAATGACGGCTTTGAGATTGCGGAAAAGGATCTTGAAACGCGTGGTCCCGGCGAGCTTATGGGGATGCGGCAGCATGGTGTCAGTGAGTTCGCGGCAGCGGCATTGGCGGCGGATCTTTCAACTTTGAATGCTGCAAGAGATTGTGCACAGCAGCTTTTGACGAATCCAAGCAGGGATGATTGCGGTATTGTTAACCGTGCAATGAACAGATTCCGTGCTGTTCGTGACCAAATCAGCATTAATTAACAAACGAATAATATATTTAAACATTTACACATACTTTACATGGCCTGTCTTTTCAGCTTTACATTCGAGCTTTATCATTATAAGCGTCGGAAAGAGATACGACAACGAAAAAGATAAAACTCAAAAGGAGATAACGAACATGAAAAACACAACATTCAAAAGGCTTTTGGTAAAGATTCTTGCAGCAGTCACGGCAATCAGCTGCTTTGCGGCAGTCAGCTGCACCGGCAAGGGCAAAACGAGCGGCACCGTTGCAACGGACGGCTCAACCTCCATGGCAAAGGTTATCGGTGCATTGGGCGAGGCTTTTATGCAGGCGAATGACGACATAAAGTTTACATACAATCCCACCGGTTCCGGCTCCGGCATAACCGCCGTTTCGGAAGGAAGGTGTGATATCGGTCTGTCGAGCCGTGCGCTGAAAACGGAAGAAACAGATAAAGGCCTTGTCGGAACGGTACTGGCCTATGACGGTATCGCGATTATCGTGCACCCGGATAACAACCTTGCGGATATCGACATTGAAACCCTTGCAAAAGTTTACAAGGGCGAAATCACAAATTGGAGCGAACTCGGCGGTGCGGACGGTGAAATTGTCCTTATCGGAAGGGAACCCAACAGCGGAACAAGGGACGGTTTTGAGTCCATTACAGACACAAAGGACGCATGCAAATACAGGCAGGAACTGACCAGCACCGGTGATGTTATCGCGGCTGTAGCTTCAAACCCCAATGCAATCGGCTATGCCTCCTTGTCCGCCCTTAAAGACACCGTGAAAGCTCTCACCGTTGACGGCATTGCACCCACAGAAGCAACGGTTAAGGACGGCAGCTACAAAGTTCAGCGCCCGTTCGTGCTTGTAACCAAAAAGGATGCAAAACTTTCCGATGCCGCGCAGAAGTTCCTTGACTTCATCACTTCCGAAGACGCTATAACCATCATCAACAATGCAGGCGCAGTTGCCGCAAAATAAAACTGACAGCGGCCGGAACCGCAGGCGGCAGTTTCTCGGATTCGGGGGCTGCCGTCTGCGGCAATAAGTGAATTCCGATTCACAGAAAAAAACGATGATTGATGCAAATGAAAACAGAAGTGAAGGAGAACTGAATATGAAGAACTTAAATGATAACAGTTCCGCAAAAAGAAAAAGAACATTTGAAAACTTTGTTCACGGCATCTTTTTGATACTCGGGCTTGTGACGGTTGCATGTGTGCTTCTGATATCGATATATCTCATTGTTTCCGGTATACCGGCCATTCGACAAATCGGGCTTATCAATTTCCTGTTCGGCAAAAAATGGGAACCCACCGCAGCGACTCCTGCATTCGGCATACTGCCGTTTATCTTAACGAGCATATACGGCACGGCAGGTGCAATCGTACTCGGCGTGCCGATCGGCTTTCTTGCCTCTGTTTATCTTGCAAAAGCTGCAAAACCCAAACTCCGCGCCGTTGCGGAGTCCGCTGTCAGTCTGCTTGCAGGCATTCCGTCGGTTGTGTACGGCCTTGTGGGTATGTTGGTGCTTGTTCCGGGCATCCGCAATGCGTTCAACCTTGCAGACGGTTCCGGCCTCTTGGCCGCAATAATCGTACTTGCGATTATGATTCTGCCCTCAATCATAAAAGTGTCCATGACGAGTCTTGAAGCAGTACCGAAGGAGTATGAGGATGCTTCTCTTGCTCTCGGTGCAACGGCGGAGGAAACCTGGTTCCGCGTTTCCGTTCCGGCAGCAAAAAGCGGTATCGCTGCTGCGGTTGTGCTCGGCATCGGGCGTGCGATAGGCGAAGCAATGGCTGTTATGATGGTTGCGGGCAATGTCGCAAACATGCCTTCCCTTTTTCAAAGCGTCCGCTTCCTTACGACCGGCATTGCAAGCGGAATGTCCTATGCACCTGAGGGCTTGCAGCGGCAGGCACTGTTTTCAATTGCGCTTGTGCTGTTCCTTTTCATAATGATGATAAATGCGGCGTTGAACTTCTTCCTTAAGCGCGGAAAAGCCGAATCCTGAAAACCGAAAAAAAGCACAACACCCCGACAGGTTTCATCCGTCGGGGTGCTGCACTGTGTGGTAAAAATATGATTGTATAAAACCGCACCTGTCGGAGAAACATTCTCCTTCAAGGGGCGTTTATACCGAGAGATAAGCCGAGTATCCGTTGAGCCGTCAAAGGGTTTATGCCTGTGTCCTTTTTTCGAAATAACGTTAACTCAGCGATTGCGGGAGGGTGCGCTCAGGCTGCATTTTTCATTTGCTGAAAGCGGCCTGCGCATACACCTCAGCCCAGTCCGAGAGCTGCTCTTGCAATGAGGGTTGCATCAACGATATTGACAAACCCGTCGCAGTTGAAATCTGCAAGCTGAAGAGCATTGCCTTCATTGGAAAGTTCGCCGACGCTGATGGCATAGCGGGCAACAAGCACCGCATCCGCAACGGTGACTTTGCCGTCCCCGTCAACATCGCCGTTAATGCCGAAGCAATCCGTATAGCAGGCGACAGCGTCAACAATCTCATCCGAGTCCAGAATAACCGTTGTACTGCGGCTGATAAGCCTGCCGTCAGCATTGTACCAACCGCGGAAGTCTGCGGTATCTTCTGCGTACAAAACATAGAAGCCGCTGCTTTCGGTATATGTGAATCCGATGCTGCCGCTGCCTTCAACCCTTGCGGTGACGGGGCGTTCAAAGCCTTTGGGCTGAACGGCAATGCTCTGATAGTTGCATTCGGTGGCAATAACGCTCTCAAGATTGGGGCAGTTAACTGCGGAAAGTTCGGTGCAGTATTCCTGACCGTGGAACTCTATGGAGATAAGATCAGGGCAGTTGTCTGTTATAACTCCGTAAACATGTGTTTGACCCGGCCGCGGTGTGCTCAGGTAATGCGTTGAAGTTCCGGCAAGATCAACAACGCCGTAGACATCCGGAAAATGCTCTTCGGTGGTTGTGAATGAGTAGGGTATGCCGTCATCGTCGATCACGTTGTACTCCAGTTCATATCTGCATACGAACGTGAAGTCAAGGACGTAGAAGAATCCGTCGGGCGAGGTATGCCCAACGACTGTCGGAGAAATATACAGTGTCCACGGGAATATAGGCTGAGACCCGCTGTTGTATAAATCCACGTCATAGATAACGTCTCGATTCGTAACCCCGGGTACATCCGTTTCAATGTCGAGAAAAGCAATAATCTTGTCTTCATCGACGTTATGGATATAACGGGGTGTTTCTTCACTTGCCAGCATGCCAATTGGAAAGCTGACAACGATGAGCAGAGCGGAGAGAATGAGGATAAGTGTTTTTTTCATGTTTTTATTCCTTTCAGCATTATTCTATTATAGAGCTTACAGGTACAGCAACAAGGTTAATGGACTGAACATCGCCACCGATTCCAGGCAAGTTGTTCAGGATCCCATTAGGAAGGTACTCGTACAGGAGCGTACCGTTGGTCTTTAGTGTAAGCATATGCATTCCAACTGCGATTGTTGCATTTGGGTTGATTTCAGGTACATATGCGTATACCGTGCCAGTGTAATAACGTACACCCCGGAAAGGTATATCATTGGATTGAGTCATACCAGCACAGAATGCAAGTCTTTCAGCATATTCAACGCCATGACTACTATAGAAACCGTCAGCATTGCTGAAGTGCCTGCTGATTGCAGTGTTGAAATAATCAACAATCAGCTGATCTTCGGCTTCAACGGTCGGGGTGCCAGCTTTGAAAGTATAAGTTACGGATTGACCGTCAATCGTGATACTTTCGACCTCATAACCCTGAGGTATGCTTTCGGGAATATAGCAAAGAGCCTCTTCAGATTCGTTCTGTTGCGCTTCGCAATATTCTGCATAACCCTCGATAGAATCAAATACTATTGGCATATTTTCTTCGTAAGTTACGAAACCAGAGTCGGATACCTTGGAAGAATCAAGCAAACGGGTTAAATCGAAGCTGTACTCACAACCCTCACAAAACGGATGATTCACATTGTGAATCCCAACAATTCCTTTGTTGTTGGTGCATGGCTGGGAAAGCGTACAATTTCCAGATGCACAGAACACTTTACCGAAAGAATAAAGAGTTCGCCCGATTTGAGAAATGTTGCTGCTAACAATTGTGTTGTCATAATTGCTGACAACTCTGTTGTTAGCTGTGTCAAGCATCGCTCCAATCACAAAGCCATTCAAATAGTGAGTGTTTGAAGCGTTTTGACGATGGCTATTGGGCATGACTGTGTTGCAAAGGTTAAGCCCTGAGAAAACCCCAACGTAATCATATTGGGGAGCAGTTTCTGCATATTCCGCTACTGCTCGAGCTAACATCTTAATGGAATTGTGATGTGCGCCATTTGAACAGTCAACACTGCCATCAGTCGGAGCACAGGTGCATTGTCCTCCGGGAATCCATTCAATCTGGTTTGAGCTTGCAGAAGAACCATCAGTGTTGGCAACATAGCCACGAAGACCGTTACCCACAGGACATTGAAGAGCATACTCTTCACCTATAACTGACGAATAATCTTCAACAGTAAAGTTAATGCGAAGATTATACTTGCGTGTAAAAGACAACTCGCTGAGTTCGCCAATTTGTTCGATTCGATGTTCAATTTCATCAATTGAATACCCTTGACGACGCAGAGTTTGTTCGTAGCTGTCATCATACAACAGCAAGATGCTGAGCGTATTTGCCTGTGCATTTTCAGCAAGGACAAGAACGCCCGGAAGGCAGCTGAGAGCTGCGAAAACAACGGCGATAAGTGCCGCAAGAACCTTTTTAAGCCGGGTCATTAGCTTATTCCTTTTACGGTATATTTGTTCAAGTTACTTGCATACAATGTATGCCGTGGTCAGGGTGACTTTTTGTGCAGCCGAGAGCAGGCTCTTTTTTGCATAGCATTCAACCTGAACCCTGTAGTAGTCTCCCGCAACCAGGTTGGTGATTACTTTGTAATAGCCAAAATAATCAGAGTTGTTAATGTACTCGTCGTGTACACTGCTCAGTTCAGCCCAGCTGCTGCCATTCCAATATTGAAATGTCAATTTTGTGAAGCCGAGTTTTTTGACGTTGTCGGCGGTTTCAAGGTTGACAGTAACGCGGGCAGCATTTGGACCGTGACTGCTGAAAGTTATGTCGTGCCGTGTGAACAGATCGGCGGCCTGCGGATCAACGCCTTCATCAAAAAAGAACAGATCGGTTTCGTGTGGGGTTGCGGATGCAACTCCGGTCGGAATCGACAGGGTTTCGGGGGCTGTTTCATTTGCCGCCAAAGCATTGCCTGCAAAGATATTGCAAAGCAACAGAATCGCTGCAAGAAACAGGGGGATGAGTTTTTTCATTATTATTAGTCCTTTCATTCTGTTAACAACGATTGTACGATTTGCTCCATCGTTTCGATTGAAACATCTCCGTTCAGAGTGTAGGAATCAAAGCCGATGTTGAAGCAGACAACATTCTGAGTTTCACTTTCTGCAAAGGTGCAGTCAATTCCGTAAATCGACTTAGTATACGGTTCACTGAATTCACCGGAAAGCCTTACTGCGCGTGTGACGGAATCCGATTCCGGTTCGGTAAAGAAGATATGCTGCGATACAGTCACTTTGCCCTCCGTTCCGGAGAATCGAATGCTGACCGATGCCGAAATATCATCGATATAGCCCTTTGCCCATTCAAATGCGAATCCGCTCGGTGTATCGGGGCAGACAAGCCTGTCACCGAACTTTGCGATGAACTCGCTGCGATCCGAACAGTTGATGCTTTGAACGTTCAGCGCGGCGTATTCCTCGACGGAAAGAATGCGTGTATCGGGGATAATGCCGCTCCATGCACCGTCGGGAGGATCTTCACAGGGATCCTCAGCCGCAGTGTAGCAGATATCGAGATAATCCATGCTGCGCTCCGTTACGGCGCGCCACGGGGTGAACCCCGCCGCATTTGCACTGCCGTCAAAAGCGTATGGCAGAACCAAAAGCATTATTGCAGCGGTAAGGGCAGCTTTTTGCAAAAAAAAGCGGGAAACAGAGGGAGTGTGCCTCTTCGGGGTGAGTTTTGGTTTAAATTCTTTTGCGCCCTCCTTACAGAGTATTGAAGGAGAGGAATTTCTTGCAAAGAATTGAAATGAATCGAAAGCAAAGGCACCCTCGGGCAGATTCGCTTCTCCCTTTATGTAATCGAGCGTTTCAAGGCATTCGGCTATCAATGCCGCGTCACGTTCCACTTGGGGCAGAGCAAGCTGTTCATCGAGCGTTTCTTTTGTTTCACTGAGCAGAACAATAAAGTCCTGTTTTGTTTGTTTGATGCGCTGCATAACATCAATCCTCTCATTTTCATGTTTCAAAACTTGGAGATATTTTCCCCCTCATTATGTATAGGGCAAAAATCCCCGTTCTGTTCACTGAAAAAATAAATATATTTTAACTAAGCAATTTAGAGACAATAAGACGCACTTTCATTTCGACACGGCGTGCCCTTTGACGGAGCGCTTCGGGGGAAATGCCGTACTCGGCAGCGACTTGTTCGCGATCTCGTTTGAGAACGAACACATCGTTGAATGTTTTTGCATCTTTTTCGCTCAATTCAGAGGCTATGATGCCGAGCTTTGTTTCAAAGGGGAAGTCGCTGTATTCACAATAATCATCGGCTGCATCCGGCACGGAGGGCAGCTTGGATTCGTCCAATGTTTCCAACGAAACAAACATCTCGCTGTTTCGCTTGGCGATTCTGCTGTTTTGTTTTACACGATGGGTGAGCGTTGTTTGCAGCCACTTAATCGGTGCCTCATGCGCTGCAACGGCACTTTTGTTTTCGAGCAGCACTATTATGGTTTCGGTAACGATATCTTCCGCATCGAACTTGTTTGGAAAAAATCTTTTCACACGTTTAATCATCATGGAATAATAATTTCTAAGAAGAAATTCCATAAGCTCGTCGACAAAGTCGCTGCCGTGCTCATCGCTCATTGAATCAACCCTCCCTTCTGTCGTAAAATGACAATGATGAGATATACATAAACAGTATAATGGAAATAAATTCCAAAGTCAACCCAATCCGCTGACAACTTTGCCGAGCGAGAGAATAAAATGATGATTTTACACGAATTTTACAATTGCGTCCTTTTTAACTTTACACGGAAAGGCTATCATAATAACTGAAGAAAAAAATGAAACACGGAAAGAGCTTTACAATGAAAGGAGCTGCGGCGATGAAGAAAGAATCTAAAGATAACGAATTTGGTTTCAGTTCCGCCGAAAATCAAAACAATGAGAGTTTTCCTCGGGAAAAGTCCGGGATGTCCGCGAAGCGAAAAGCGTGGATTTATTCGGTTCGTGCATTGATGACGGCTGCAACAGGAATCACTCTTGCGCTTGCGCTGTTTCTTGTTGTCTATGTTCTTGCAAAGGGTTTGCCCAATCTGTCATTTGAACTGTTGACAACGGCACCGAGTTATCTGTCGGGCAGAGTCGGAATTCTGCCGGATATTCTGAACTCGCTGTATATTGTTTTTGCAACATTGATAATTGTTCTGCCGCTTGGAGTCGGAAGTGCGGTATATCTTACGGAGTATGCGCGAAATAAAAAGATTGTTTCAGCAATTGAATATGCGGCGGAGGCACTTTCCGGTATTCCGTCAATCATTTACGGACTTGTCGGGATGCTGTTTTTCTGCCAATTTATGGGACTTCAAACCTCGTTGTTTGCAGGTGCGTTGACCCTTGCGATAATGAATCTGCCGACGGTTATGCGAACAACGCAGGAGAGCCTGAAGACCGTTCCAAACAGTTATCGCGAGGGCGCATTTGCACTCGGAGCGGGCAAATGGCGAGTGATTCGCACGGTTGTTCTTCCGGGGTGTGTGGACGGCATAGTCACAGGCTGCATTTTATCGGTGGGCAGGATATTGGGAGAATCGGCCGCATTGCTGTACACTGCCGGGTTTGCGCATGTTCTGAACGGGTTTTTTGAGGCAATGTCCGGCTCGGGCGCAACCCTGACGGTTGCACTGTACTTTTATGCAAAAGAGGAGGGGGCATTTGATGTCGCATTTGCCATTGCTTCCATTCTGATGATACTGACGCTTGCAATAAACCTTGCGGCAACGCTTGCAGGCAAACACTTTGAAAAGAGGAGAAATGCATGATGAACATAATCACAACGAACGACCTTTGCCTGTGGTACGGAAAAACTCAGGCACTGAGAGATATTAACATTTCTGTTCCGGAAGGGAGCATTACGGCGCTTATCGGCCCTTCCGGGTGCGGTAAATCAACCTTTTTAAAAACGCTCAACAGGATGAACGATCTTGTGCCGGATGTTCGAATCACGGGCAGCGTTAAATACCGCGGAAAAGATATTTTTGCTCCCGGCACGGATGTGAACGAACTGCGCAGGCAAATCGGAATGGTGTTCCAAAAACCGAATCCGTTTCCGATGAGCATATACGACAACATTGCATACGGCCCGCGGACGCACGGGATTCGCTCAAAAGCAAAGCTTGATGAAATTGTAGAGACGTCTCTTAAAAATGCTGCAATTTGGGATGAAGTGAAGGACAGACTCAAAAAATCCGCACTCGGTCTTTCCGGCGGACAGCAGCAGCGCCTTTGCATTGCCCGTGCGCTTGCGGTCGATCCGGACGTGCTTTTAATGGATGAGCCGACAAGTGCGCTTGACCCGATTTCAACAACACGTATAGAAGAGCTTGCAATGGAGCTTAAAAGCAAGTATACTATTATTATAGTCACTCACAACATGCAGCAGGCTCTTCGAATTTCAAACAAAACGGCCTTCTTCCTTTTGGGAGAGTTAGTCGAATGCGACGATACGGAAAAGATTTTTTCCAAGCCGCAGGATAAACGTACCGAAGATTATATTACCGGGAGGTTCGGATGATGAGAAGCAGTTTTGACAGCCAGCTGAGGCAGCTCAATAATGAGCTTATTGAAATGGGAGCATTGTGTGAGGAAGCGATCAATCTTTCCGCAAAGGCACTTGCCGAGGGCAGCGCAAAAATCGCAGGCGGGGTTGCACCGATCGATAACGAAATTGATAAAATGGAGCGCGATATAGAGACACTCTGTCTCAAATTGCTGCTGCGTCAACAGCCTGTTGCAGGGGATCTTCGTCAGATTTCCGCAGCGCTCAAGATGATAACCGATATGGAGCGCATCGGTGATCAGGCCGAGGATATAGCGGAAATAATCGCCTTTTTGAACGGCAGAAGCGGAGCGGAGTGCGGAGATATCGACAAAATGGCAAAGGCGGCAACAAAAATGGTCACAAACAGCATTGAAGCATTTGTGAAACGCGATGTCGAACTTGCAAAAGAAGTTATTGCTCAGGATGATATTGTTGACGATTATTTTAATCGTGTCAAACAGGATTTGATTGAACGCATTTCTTCCGATCCGAGTGACGGCGAGTTTGCACTTGATCTGCTGATGATCGCAAAGTATTTTGAGCGTATCGGCGACCATGCCACAAACATAGCAGAATGGGTCATGTTCTCCGTGACAGGGGTGCATGTTCAAAACGAATGATTGACTTTGGCGGCGCTGCATGAATTTGAAAGCCACGCAGCGGAATCTCTCGCCGGTTGATTAATAATTGAGGGGTGTTCCGCGCCGAAACAAAAGGCAAGCCGGAGATTTGAAAGGAAGAATGACCATGATTTATTGTGTTGAAGATGATGCAAGCATTCGCGATCTTGAAGTTTACACACTGTGTTCAACCGGGTTTGCGGCGCAGGGGTTTCGTGACGGCAAGGAGCTTTTTGATGCAATCCACAGGCAAAAACCGGAACTGATTGTTCTTGACATTATGCTGCCGGGGGATGACGGAGTTCAAATTTTGCACAGGCTGAAGAATTCATCGGAACTGAGCGAAATTCCGGTAATCATGGCGACTGCAAAAAGCATGGAATATGACAAGATAAAGACCCTGGATATGGGTGCGGACGACTACCTCGTTAAGCCTTTCGGAATGCTGGAAATGGTTTCACGCATCAAGGCCGTGCTTCGTCGCTGCAAAACTCCGGGCAGTAATGTACTTCGCGCTGCCGGCGTCACGCTTAATGAGGATGAACATACGGTTGCTGTGGACGGGGAGCGGATTGCGCTGACCTATAAAGAGTATGAACTGCTGAGGCTTTTTATGAGCAAACCGGGCATTGCGTTTTCCCGCGAACAGCTTTTCAGCGAGATTTGGGGAATGGATTATTGCGGAGAAACCCGCACGCTGGACATGCACATTCGGACACTTCGTCAAAAACTCGGTGCATACGGTAAACTGATTGAAACGGTTCGTAATGTGGGCTACAGAATGTCGAACGCAGAGAATGCGAAATGAACCTGAGCATTTACGCATAAAATCAGTGGGAGGACTAAACTATGTCAAATAAAATTTTTCGTTCAATAATCACAACGGCAGCACTTGTTCTGTTGGCAAGCTTTGTTATCATAATAGGCGTGCTGTACGGATATTTCACGCAGGTAATTGAAAAACAACTGCGTGAAGAACTTGATATTGCCGCAGCGGCAGTTGAAGAACAGGGCGGAGAATATATAAAAAGGCTCCACACCGGAGCCGTAACCGTTGCGGACGGCAGCATAAGGCCGGATGGCGGCAGCATTCGACTCACGCTGATATCAAGCACGGGGGAAGTTATTTATGATACCAAGTCTGATGCACAGACCATGGAGAATCATATTGATCGCCGGGAAATACGTGATGCAATGAACGGCGGGTACGGTATGAGCCGTCGATATTCTTCGACGCTTACGCAAAAAACTATTTATTGCGCGAAAATGCTCAAAGACGGTTCGTTCCTGCGTATTTCAACGGAAAGCGCTTCCGTTCCTGCGCTTGTACTCGGCATGATACAACCGATGATTTTTGTTGCGGTGATTGCGGTTATTCTGTCCGCCGTGCTGGCGCACAGAATGGCGAAACGTATTGTTACTCCGCTGAATGAGCTTAATCTTGATACTCCGCTTGAGAACAACGAAACGTATCCCGAAATATCGCCCCTGCTGACACGGATTGATGTTCAACATAAAAAAATCGAGCGTCAGATTCGGGAACTTCAGCGAAAGAATGATGAGTTGCAGCAGATTACCGAAAGCATGAACGAGGCACTTGTAATGCTGGATGTTAACGGCTGTGTGCTTGGAATCAATTCTGCTGCGAGACAGCTTTTTGAGGTCGATAATTCTTGTATCGGCAGCGATTTTCTGACCGTTGACCGCAATCCGGAGTTCAACAGGCGGATAATGAATGCATTTGCAGGCAGCAATGAAACGTTTAACCTTCAGAAACACGGACGCGAATACAAGGTCGACATAAGCAGAGTCGAGTCCGGCGAAAATCTTGCGGGAATTCTCCTGCTTGCGTTTGATGTTACCGAGCAGGCAGAAACGGAAAAAATGCGCCGCGAGTTCACGGCGAATGTTTCTCATGAGCTGAAGACGCCGCTTCAATCCATAATGGGCAGCGCGGAGCTTATTGAGAACGGACTTGTCAAACCGGAGGATATGCCGCATTTCATTAAGAACATACGTACCGAGTCTGCACGGCTTGTTGCGCTGATAGAAGACATAATCAGATTATCACGCCTTGATGAAGGTGTGGAAATCCCGAAGACCGAGGTTGACCTTTTGAACGTGGCAACGGAAACGGCGGAGCTTCTCCGCGGCAATGCTGAGGCAAAGAATGTTTCCGTAAAGGTACACGGCAAAAGCGCGGTCGTTTTCGGAGTTGACAGGCTTATATATGAAATTGCCTATAATCTCTGTGAAAATGCCGTGAAGTATAATATTCCGGGAGGTGCTGTAGATATCGGCGTTGATGCAAGAAAAGGCAAGGCTCTGCTTACGGTTCGCGACACCGGTATAGGGATTCCCAAGGAGCAGCAGTCACGGGTGTTTGAACGTTTTTATCGGGTTGATAAAAGCCGCTCGAAAGATTCCGGCGGGACGGGACTCGGCCTGTCCATTGTGAAACATGCGGCAGCCTACCATAATGCGGAGTTGACTCTTGAAAGTGTTCCCGGAAAAGGGACTTGCGTAACTGTCGCTTTTCCGCTGTACGACGGCAGTGAAAACGCGGAATAAGAGCATGTCCGTCGTGAACGTTCAATCGCAATCCGGCTGTCATCTATGTATCCGTATAGATAGTAGGAAGAAATTCCCCTCAGCCCAATGCAGGGCCGAGGGGGATTTTGTATAACGGACAAAAACAGCAAAACCGGCATGAACTTTTCGTTCGTGCCGGTTTTGCCTGTACCTGTGTATAAAAAGAAAAGAACAGACGCTTTCTGAACAGAATCAGTATTAAAGGGGAGTGTCCTCGGTCAAATCTTCAACAACAAGAATTTCACGTTGTGTGGGCCTTGAAGCGGATGAAGCAGTCGGTTTTGCGGATGCCGAGGCAGGGGAGACGGTTTTATCCGCGCCTGAGGGGACGGTTCCGTCGCGTCTTGCTTCAAAGAACTTTTTGGCAACCTGAGGGAAGAGTGCGTAACTCAGAACGTCTTCTTCGGATTGTGCAAGGTCGCCAAGCTCTTTGCGGTATGTGTCAAGCTCGGGCTTTAACAAATCTGCCGGTCGGCATGTGATGACTTTATCATTGCCGATGGCCTTTTTACGAACAGCTTCGTTGACTTTGCCGGGCAGCCTTCCGTATTCTCCGCGCAGAACCGCTTTGGATTCCTTTGTAAACATTTTATAGCGTTCACCTGCGAGAACATTCAGAACGGCCTGCGAGCCGACGATCTGGCTTGTCGGAGTGACGAGCGGCGGATAGCCGAAATCTTTGCGTACACGAGGAACTTCCGCAAGAACATCATAATATTTATCCTCGGCGTTTGCCTGTTTGAGCTGAGAAATAAGGTTGGAAAGCATTCCGCCGGGAACCTGATAAATCAGAGTGTTTGTGTCAACCGAAAGCACCTTCGGATCAAGGAAGCCGTCACGCTTAAGTCTGTCGGCGACAGTGCGGAAGTGTTTTGCGGCTTCACTGAGTTTTTCAAGATCAAGCCCTGTATCATACTCCGTTCCTTTGAGCGTTGCGACCAAGCTCTCGGTTGCAGGTTGGCTTGTGCCGTTGCCGAGGGGCGAGAGAGCCGTGTCAACAATGTCAACACCTGCAAATGCAGCCATGAGAAGCGTCATATCGCCCGTGCCCGTTGTGTTGTGGGTGTGGAGGTGAATCGGAACGTTAATTTCAGCCTTGAGCCTTTTAACAAGATTGTATGCGGGCATCGGCAGAAGCAAGTTTGCCATATCCTTGATACAAATCGAGTCGGCACCCATTTGAACGAGCTCTTTCGCAAGTTTAACGAAATAATCTTCGTTATGGACGGGACTGATTGTGTAGCTCAGTGCAGGTTCACAGTGTCCGCCGTATTTTTTTGTGAATTTAATTGCGGATTCCAAATTACGAATGTCGTTGAGTGCATCGAAAATTCGAATAACATCAATTCCGTTTTCAATTGCCTTACGGCAGAATTGTTCAACAACATCATCCGCATAGTGCTTATATCCCAAAATGTTCTGTCCGCGGAACAGCATTTGAAGGCGTGTATGCGGGAGTGCTTTTTTGAGCTTTCGGAGACGTTCCCACGGATCTTCATTCAAAAAACGGAGGCAGGAATCAAAAGTTGCACCGCCCCAGCATTCAAGAGACCAGTATCCCATGCTGTCCAGAATCTCGCAGGCGGGAAGCATCTCTTCCGTGCGCATTCTCGTTGCGGCTTGGGATTGATGCGCATCGCGCAGTATAGTATCTGTAATGAATAACTTTGACATTTTCTTTAACCTCATTAAATCATGCGCCCCGATGCCATTCGGTGCAGAGCATTAAGCCGAACCGCACGGCGGGGCGCGAAAAATCAATAATATCAGCTGAACAGGGAAAGAAATACGCCGGCAGCAATTGCAGAGCCGATTACACCCGCAACGTTAGGACCCATTGCGTGCATAAGCAGGAAATTGCCGGGATTCTCTTTTTGACCGACAACCTGCGAAACTCGTGCCGCCATCGGGACTGCGGAAACACCTGCCGAACCGATAAGCGGATTGATTTTCCCGCCGGAGAGGAAGTTCATGAGCTTTGCAAGCAGAATGCCGCCGATAGTGCCGAATATGAATGCGCAGATGCCCATTGCAAGGATGCCGAGAGTTTCAAACGACAGGAAAGCAGTGGCCGTTGCTGTCGCTCCGACACTTGTTCCGAGAAAAATCGTGACAATGTTGCAAAGTTCGTTCTGTGCGGTCTTGGAAAGTCTTTCCGTGACGCCGCATTCGCGCAGAAGGTTGCCGAGCATAAGCATACCGACGAGGGAAGCTGCGGACGGAACAAGGAGTGCAACCGCGATGGTGACAACGATCGGGAACACAATGCGTTCGGTTTTGCTGACCGGGCGAAGCTGTTCCATTACGATGGAGCGTTCCTTGCGGGTTGTCAGCAGTTTCATGAACGGAGGCTGAATAACGGGAACGAGTGCCATGTAAGAATAAGCCGCAATGGCAATCGGCCCGAGCTTATCCGGAGCAAGACGGGATGTTACAAAAATTGCAGTAGGACCGTCCGCACCGCCGATGATGCCGATGGAGGCCGCAAGGTTATCATCAAAACCGAAAATCAGCCTTGCGCCGAGGTAAGCGACAAATATGCCGAGCTGAGCTGCCGCACCGAGGAGCAGACTCTTGGGATTTGCGATCAACGGACCGAAATCCGTCATTGCACCGACGCCGAGGAAGATGAGCGACGGGTAAATGCCGAGCTTGACTCCGAGATAGAGGTAGTCGATTAACCCGCCTTTTTGTGTGAGCATTTGCCAGTTGACATGTCCGCCGGAAAATATTCCGGCATTATACAGTCCTGCACCGGGAAGGTTTGTTAAGAGCATTCCAAATGCAATGGGAAGCAGCAGCAAAGGCTCGAATTTTTTAACGATTGCAAGATAGAGCAGGAAACAGGCAACAACGATCATAACAGCGTATTTCCAGGCACCCGGTTGGGTGAAGAAAGCAGCAAAACCCGTTTCAAGCGCAAAATCGGTAAAAACCTTTATGATGGATTGCATGATTCACACCGCCTTTTCGAATGTGACGGCTTAATGTCAAACGTATGCGATGAGAACATCGCCGGAGTTTACGGATGTGCCGCTCTGCACGGAAACAGAGACAACTTTGCCGTCGCAGGGAGCCATGATTTCGTTTTCCATTTTCATAGCTTCGAGGATAAGCAGAACCTGTCCGCTGCGGAAACTGTCGCCGGGTTTGACGTTAACGGCAAGAATGCTGCCCGGCATGGGCGCGGTGATGGTTTTTTCGCTGCCGTTCAGCTGTGCGGCTTTAGGTGCAGCTTTTTTGGAAGCGGATGCTGTCTCGCCCGCCGCGGCGGAATCGATTTCCTCAACTTCAACTTCATAGCTCGTTCCGTTTACATTAACAATGAATTTATGCATAGTGTTCAATGCCCCTTTCGAATATCTGCAAGTATATAATGCATCAAAGCGATGCAGCCGGTTTTGTTCGCTCCGAACATGATGCTTCGGAGAAAGCGGTGCGGCTCAACCGATTTTTTTGATGGATTTGATACGAAGCCCTGCGGCATCCGTGCCGATGGTTTCAGCAATTGCTGCGGAGATAACTGCGATAAGTTCGCGGCGCGATTCTCCGGTAAGCTTCTGTGCATTGCCGTCGGCTGCAACTTTTTCGGCTTCAATACCGGATGAGGAGACAGAGCCTGAAGTTTCGGCACGCCGTCCTGTTATAAATCCGCATATTACGCCCATAAGCTTAACAATGGCAATGAGAACAACCAGCCCGACGAATACAACGGCAAGTCCGACCAGCGGAACTATCAAGGTGTTCATGCAAAATACCGGTCCTTTCCAAATATTAGGGGGATTGCGAAGGATGCGTTAATCGTATAAATGATATATCGCAAAACGAACATTCTTTCATCCTCCCCCATTTATCGTTATTATTCATCGAATCCTTTTTTCCTGCAAACAAAAAACATATATTATCAATTCTGCAAAAATATGATACTAAGCAAAGAATTTTCATTAAGCGACGAGGAGTGATTGAATTGAACTGAAAAACATGCCTGAGAACGCTGATTTCGGAGCACTCTGAATGATTTGAATTCGGCAAAAAGACCTGAAATCACATTTTTGCCAAAATGATGCGGAAACAGAATCCTCTTAAGAAAAGGCGAACGCAGGCATATACTTTGTGTTGAAAAAAGAGAACGAGAGTTTTACGGACTGCATACAGCGCAGCAAACGGACAGCTGCCCGCTGCGGCATCAGCCGCAAATGTTCTCAACCGCAAGCATACTGCAATCTTCCTGTGTTATGTAACGCCACTGCCCGGGCTTGAGTCCGTTGAGAGTTAAAGCACCTATGCCAACGCGCTGCAGGCGCAGAGTATCATGACCGAGAGCTGCAAGCATTCGGCGAACCTGTCGGTTCCGCCCTTCGTGAATCATCAACAACAGCTCCGTTTTTTCATCATGCGAACGCAGTATGCGCACGCGCGCAGGTGCGGTGAGCCCGTCGTCAAGCTGAATTCCGCGTTCGAGGGCGCGACATTCACTGCGGCTGAGTTCACCTGTGCAGAGCACGCGGTAGGTTTTGTTTGCACCGTATCGCGGATTGGCTGTTTCGCCGTCGTTGGTAACAAGAATCAGTCCTTCGGAGTCATAATCCAGCCGACCGATCGTGTACAGTCTGTACGGCAATTCGCTGAAAAAGTCGGTGACTTTAACCCTGTCTTCGCTGTCCGCATTGGAACATATGACATTTTTAGGCTTATTAAACGCAATAACAATGCGCTCATCGGCAGGGCGAACGGGCTTGTCATCAAGCGTTACCGAATCTTCCGGTTCAACGCTGCTGCCTAAAACGGCGACATGTCCGTTAACCTTTACACGTCCGGCAGAAATAATTTCTTCGCATTTGCGGCGTGAAGCAATGCCTGCATCGGCAAGGTATTTTTGAAGTCTCATTCAACGGTTTTCCTTTCGAAACCTGCAAAAAAACCTTTCCGATAATCCCGAATTGATAACAAAGAGCAGTGTCAGCCGTGGGGCAGTGCAAGCTCCGGAATCAACAGCATCAGCAGCGGAATAAATGCAGGATGTAGTTAAAGTAGAACAGGAAGCTTCTTTCGGCTATGCTCTCCGAAGCAACGAGGGATGTTTGCCCTATGCACAGATCGTCACAGAATAATTCGGCCGTGCCGAGTTCGCATGCTTCATGTACTGGTGCGCAAACATCCGAATCAAGGCGTACATGCACCGAAGCCGAAAGTTCGGTTCCCTTCTTTACAGGTATGATTATATCCTCTTTTGCCGCTAATGCCAATATACTTTTTTCGCCGTTGAGTACGGTGCAGCGAGCCAACACGGTTCCCTTTTCAATGATTTTGCACATGGAATAGTTCTCAAAGCCGAAATTGAGCATTTCGGGCGCAACGTCGAACATTGGCCTGCAGTTCAATACGGCCCCAACAAGCAGCATACCGTCGCGTTCCGCAGCGAACAGCAAACAGCGTCCCGCCGCAGATGTATAACCGGTCTTGATGCCGACAGCATTGCCATAATCCCAGAGCAGCGCATTTTTATTTTTCATGGTTCGAACCCTGTCTCCGGTTTCTGCGGTGTAATACTGCGTCGAAACGATTTGACGGAAAGTTTCATTCTTCAACGCTTCGGCACCTATGAGAGCAAGCTCATATGCTGTCGTGTAATGCTCTGCATCATGCAGTCCGTTCGGAGTTACAAAATGTGTATTCGTGAGCCCGAGTTTCGCTGCTCTGTCATTCATAATGCGAACAAAGCTTTCCACTGTTCCGCCGACATGCACGGCGAGTGCAACCGCAGCATCGTTGCCGGAGAGCAGCATCAGCCCGTACAGTAAATCTCTCACGGAAAGTCTTTCGCCGCAGCTGAGGTACATGCTTGAACCTTCCGTTCCGGCGGCATCGGCAGTTACTTCAACCGTCTCATCGAGATCGCAGTTTTCAATGACAACAAGCGCGGTCATGGTTTTTGTGGTGCTTGCCATAGGCCTTATGGTTTCCTCTTCTTTTCCAAATAAAACACGCCCACTGTCAGCATCCATAAGGACTGCCGATTGGGCGTATAGATTTTGTGGCTCGTCTGTATTTTGTTTCATTTTGTCAGCCATCTGACCCGATAGATTCTGACCCGA
>ENA-OROM01001751-OROM01001751.1-human-gut-metagenome-genome-assembly--contig:-NODE-1751-length-18438-cov-2.665778_pt1 | contig 18438 bp, 15 predicted proteins | sample MGYA00242129_ERZ509050 | MGnify/ENA primary metagenome ERZ509050 (study PRJEB26280, sample SAMEA2338701) | human gut metagenome | biome: human gut; feature: human-associated habitat; material: faeces...
CATGCATCTGATTGATCAGGTAAAGAAGCTAGATGTAAAAGATGCTGAGATTGCTGCTAAAATACTGGGAATCAAAGAACAGCAAATATATGAGATAAAAGATTACATAGCAGAACATCCTGAGATGGACGAGGATGATCTTGCTGAACATATAGCATATTGGCTTGATCTGGACTGATAATTTGAAGATATATGTATGTAAAGTAAAGTGCATGAATCAAATGGTTCATGCACTTTATTATGTTATATCACACCACAGGTGTAATGCAGAATAAAGCATGCGTTGATATAATTGAATACACTGTCATGTTATGATTATTGCAACAATTGAGCTTGGAGTTTATAGAAGACATATCCTTAAGAAACAATACAGAAAGAGAAAATCTACCGTGAAAAATACAATAATACAAACTAATAAAAAATACCTTCCGGGACTGTTAAATATTGCGGTTCCGATCATGCTGAGCAATCTGATATCACAGCTTCAGATGCTTATAGACAGAATATTTTTAGGACACGTAAACAGCATGTACATGAGCGCACTTGGCAATGTGACTTCACCGATGTGGACCACCATGTCGTTCTGTTTCTCCATCGTGACAGGAGCGTCTATACTGATAAGTCAGAGCGTTGGTGCAGGAGATACCGAACACATAGAGGAATACTCCGGTGCCATGGTGAAATACAATAATATCATACCGATACTGTTATTTTTCTTCTGGACATTCTGCGCTGAATTTGTATTCAGACTCATGGGTGTGTCAGACGGCCTGATGCCGATGTGTCTTGATTATTCCAGGTATTATGCGCCCGTATTTTTGATAACAGGACTGGGCGGTGCATTCAGCGTCATACTCCAGACATCAAACTATACCAAACCACTTGTCGTATATGGAATATTAAGATCTGGTGTGAATATACTCCTTGACTGGGTTATGATATTTGGAAGATTTGGGTTTCCAGCCATGGGGATAAAGGGTGCAGCCATAGCGACGACAATAGCGGAGTACTCTGGACTTATATTTGCAGTGATATTCGTGGTATCAAGCAAGAAACTTAACACTAAACCATCTATGAAATGGGTAGTAAAGGCACATATAAAGCCGTATCTTTTGTCGGCAAAGCTGGGAGTGAACACAGCTCTTGAGGATTTTGCATGGAATCTTGGCAATCTGCTGCTTATAAGGATTCTCAACGCCATAAACGAGATGGCTGCCGGAATTTATTCCATCATATTCAGTGTTGAAGTCCTGGCGGTTGTCATCATTGGAGCGATAGGAAACGGTACAATGACACTAACCGGTGAGGCAAAAGGAAACAATGATCTAGGTAAATACAAGGGTGTATGTGTCTGTGCGTATGGCTTGTGTATAGTAGTTGGAATCATCACACTCGGTGTCTGTCTTGCGTTTCCACAGCAGATCATATCACTTTTCACCAACGACAAGAGTATAATTGCATCGTGTGGGATATATCTGATCTTTATCAGCATCAATCTGTTCGCAAAATCAGCAAACATAGTTGTTGGCAATGCGATCAGGGGCAGTGGCAACACGATATGGATGCTCATAACACAGCTGTTTGGCACGTTGTGGGTGGTTTCTGTGGCACTTTTGTTTGTGTTTGTCCTTAAGCTTGGAATAGCCGGAGTTTTCCTTGCAGTCATAGTGGACGAGATTGTGAGAGCATTTATCAATCTCGGTAAATATCTGAGGATAGTGAAGAACTGGAAAAGCACAGACTGGGATAAGAAGACTAAATTAGCTAAACAGTGAGTGCGACATTTAGTGGTATATATAATTTAGAATAGGTGTATCAGAAAATAAAGTCTTATATGAAAGGGGAATATGATTTGATTTTAGAAACTAATAGATTAATATTACGTCACTGGCAGGAGAGTGACGCAGATATATTATTTGAATATGCAAGTGACCCTGATGTGGGACCTATAGCTGGCTGGCCTGTGCATGAGAGCAGGGAGTACAGCCTTGATGTGATACGGAATGTATTTAATGGACCGGAGTGTTACGCTGTGTGTCTGAAGGACAGCGGTCTGGTTGTCGGTGCCATCGAATTACTGTTAAATGGAAGGACAGATATGACAGATCGCGATGACGAATGTGAGCTTGGATACTGGATAGGAAAGCCTCACTGGGGCAGCGAATATGCGCCGGAGGCCGCCAGAAGACTCATAGAACATGGATTCCTTGATCTGGACATGAGAACGATATGGTGCGGTTACTACGATGGCAATTCCAAGTCCCGCATAGTACAGGAAAAGCTCGGATTTGTGTTTCATCATACCTGTGATGAAGTGGATGTGCCTCTTTTGAATGAAGTCCGGATAGGACATACGAATATTATGACGAGAAAACATTGGCTGTCTTTGAAGATGAAGAATGCACTGTATGATCAGCTGGCCAGAGATTATTGCTGTGATGCGGCCGATATATATTCCGGTGACAATATATTTTCTGAATACAAACAGATAGAAGGACAAAGACGGTTCAAAGGACAGGAAAAGTGCCCACTCAAAATAGCTGTGGTAAATGGCAAGTTGTTATTTACCGGTCGTAGAGAGATTGTAGATGAATGCAGAAAACGCTATGAGAATGCATCTGGCAAATGGTTCATGGATATAGAGAAATTTCGTGAGCTTGACAGTATTCTTTCCGGATACGGATGCAAATTGAAATCTGCTCACCCATTTTACCTTCCGACGGAACTGAGCGAACAGGCAGTGAGAAAAGATACTACAGATAAAACAGTTGATTTGATGATAAAAGAAGATTTTAACCTTGTCAGGTATACGGGGGATGAGATCCTGCAATTCAAAGGAGATGACAGATGGAATGAAGCATTTTGCTTTGATGATAACACTCCTGATGTGCTAGCTGTGGCTGCTGTATCAGATGGTGAGATTATTGGTATGGCTGGCGCAAGCACTGACAGTGACGCCTTCTGGCAGATTGGTATAAATGTTGTTCAAGATGCTGAGGGAAGGCATGTGGGTACATCGCTGGTATCTGAACTGACCAAGGATATACTCAGATGTGGCAAAATTCCATATTATGGCACAGGAATGTCACATATAGCATCACAGAGAGTAGCGTCTGCAGCGGGATACGATGTATTTTGGTTTGAACTGCTGGCGGGCAAGTAAAAGAATCGTTGACACATCTTCATGTTAATGATAAAATAATCACATCTAAGGGTCGTAAAACGACCGGAAAATAGTCAAATGCTATGACGAGGAGGAGTACATACATCCCCCCGATCAACAGAGAGAAGACGGTGGTGAGAGTCTTCATCAGGAATGTGTGGAAGGTAGCCTTCGAGCAGTGGATTGAAAGATTGCAGCATATATATTTGTCGGCTGTTGTCGAGTAGGTTTCAACGGTTTTCCCCGTTACAGGAATAAGATATTAATAATGATTACAGTGATAATTTATTATAGTATCTGATGAGTGCAGACATTTGTCTGAATTTAGGTGGTACCACGGATATGAACATATTCGCCCTAAGCGTAAAACAGTTGCGCTTAGGGCTTTTTCTATGCAAGGGGTGCATATATACATCCCGAGGCGTAAGTTTAGATTATCATGAACTTTACAGGAGGTATAAGATATGGAGATCAATGGAGCAAAGATGTTTGTAAAAGCATTGCAGGAAGAGGGGGTAGACACTCTGTTCGCATACCCTGGTGGAACAGCGATAGACCTGTTTGATGCGTTGTATGATGCAGAAGGTATTGATATGATACTTCCAAGACACGAGCAGGCACTTGTTCATGCAGCGGACGGATATGCACGTTCAACAGGAAGAGTTGGAGTGTGTCTGGTAACAAGCGGTCCGGGTGCGACAAACCTTGTAACAGGAATAGCCACAGCCAACTATGACAGTGTGCCACTGGTATGTTTTACAGGACAGGTTCCGTTGAACCTTATTGGAAATGATGCTTTTCAGGAGGTTGACATAGTAGGGATCACAAGAAGCATATGCAAGTACGCAGTCACAGTAAGAAAGAGAGAGGATCTTGCAAGGATCATTAAAAATGCTTTTTACATAGCAAGAACCGGAAAGCCGGGTCCTGTAGTTGTTGATATTCCTAAGGATATACAGCTTGCCATGGGAAGTGACGAGTATCCATCAGAGGTAAATATCAGAGGTTACAAGCCTTCAGAGGGCGTACATGTCGGACAGATCAAGAGAGCCCTTGCGGAGCTTAAGAATGCAAAGAAGCCTGTGTTCCTTTGTGGCGGTGGTGTAAATATCGCCCATGCAAGAAAAGAGATGCAGCAGCTTGCGGAGAAGACAGGTATCCCTGTAGTCACAACCATCATGGGAAAAGGTGCGATACCTACAGATCATCCACTGTATGTAGGTAACATCGGTATGCATGGTAACTTGGCATCCAACAAAGCTATCATGGAGAGTGATGTTCTCTTCTCCATCGGATGTAGATTCAATGATAGAATAACAGGTACTATAGATACATTTGCCAAGAATGCCAAGATCATACATGTTGATATAGATGCAGCGTCCATATCAAGGAACATAAAAGTTGATATACCTATAGTTGCAGATGCAAAGGTTGCAATATCCAAGATGCTTGAATACGCTGAGCCTCTTGATATCAAAGACTGGGTAGATGACATTATGAATGTCAAGGCTGAGTATCCTATCAACATGAACAGATATGATGGTGTGACCCCTGAGGCTATCATCAGAACAATAAATGATATGTACAGCAATCTCATCATCACAACTGACGTTGGACAGAACCAGCTCTGGACAACGCAGTACATTGATATAGACGAGAACAAGCAGCTCTTAACTTCCGGAGGTCTTGGCACCATGGGTTATGGATTCCCTGCCGCTATAGGCGCAAAGCTTGGCAACATGGATAAGGATGTAATATGCATCTCAGGAGATGGCGGAGTTCAGATGAACATTCAGGAGATGGCTACGGCTGTTGCACTTGAGCTTCCTGTTACCCTCTGTATACTTAACAACGGCTACCTTGGCAACGTTCGTCAGTGGCAGGAGCTGTTCTTTAACAAGAGATACAGCAGTACATGTCTCAGATACAGAAGAAGATGCAACAGAGATTGTCAGAATCCGGACAAGTGCTGTCCAAAGTATTCTCCGGACTTTGTAAAACTGGCTGAAAGTTATGATGCAAAGGGAATCAGAGTCACTAAGCCGGAGGAGATAAGACCTGCATTTGAGGCTGCAAAGGCCAATACAAACGGACCTACAGTTATAGAGTTCTTCATAGATCCTACGGCCAATGTATTTCCTATGGTTCCTGGTGGAAAATCACTGAATGACATGATACTTGACTGCTGATATTGATAAATTGATTTATATCGGTAATAGAATGTACATATATAGATTTGTATATTATCCAAATGAAAGGGGTATATAGAATGAGCGTAAAGAAGAGATGGATATGCCTGTTCGTAGAAAACGAAGTAGGTGTACTTGCAAGAATTTCAGGTTTGTTTTCGAGCAAATCATACAATATAGATACAATAACTGTCGGTGTTACTGAGGACGAGACCATATCAAGAATGACCATAGGTTTCACCAGTGATGACCGTACATTTGAGCAGGTGAAAAAGCAGCTCAACAGAAGTGTCGAGGTTATCAAGGTAGTTGACTACACTGATATAGCCATTCACAACAACGAGATCTTATATGTCAAGGTCAACAGCTGTTCAAATGAGGATAAGGATGAAGTGTTCAGAATTGCAAATGCATTTGGATACAAGATCACTGACTACAATAAGAAATCAGTGCTTGTTGAGTGTGTTCAGACAGATGCAAAGAACGACAATGCAATAAAACTGTTCAAAGAGAGTTTTCCTAACAGAATAGAGGTTGTAAGAGGCGGAAGTGTAGCTGTCGAGGCTATAAGTATGTCAGACAGATAAAGCCGTATCATAGAGAGCAGTGCTTGATATGTTTTAGAGTGTGAAAGGAAAATAATGTAAGATGAAATTTGTGATACAGCGTGTTAATCACGCCTCTGTAGAGGTGGACGGAAAAATTATCGGCAACATAGGCAAGGGACTTCTGGTCTTTGTAGGTGTGTATGATTATGACACCAGAGAGATCGCTGACAAAATGATAAATAAGCTTGTGAAGATGAGAATATTTGCCGATGAAAACGATAAGACGAATCTCGATATAAACAGTGTTGACGGACAATTACTGATCGTTTCACAATTTACACTGTGTGCTGATTGCAAAAAGGGAAACAGACCATCATTTGTAGGTGCAGGGGCACCGGATATGGCAAATGAGATGTATGAATACATAATAACGAGATGCCGCGAACATGTAGCTGTGGTAGAACATGGGGAATTTGGAGCAGATATGAAAGTTGATTTGTCCAATGATGGTCCATTTACCATATTATTGGACAGCAGGGAACTGTAATTTATTGTCAGATTGATAAAAAAGCTGCATTATATTGGGAATTTTTTATAAAATCCCACAATATTGTTGAAAAAATGAATATTTGTTAATATAATTACAAGTGGAGTTTCTATAATCAATAAAATATAATCATAGAAAGTTCAATTAAACTAAAAAGGAGAACTATATAATGATGACAAAGGATCAGATTGAATCTAAAACCTTTAAAAAAGGACTTTTTGGATATAATAAGGATGAAGTTAATAGCTTTTTGCGTACGATGGCTGAGGAATATGGAGATCTTCAGACAAAGTATGCAGCACTTGAGTCAGAGAACGAGGTTTCAAAAAAGAGCCTTATGGAGAACAGTGTAAAGATTTATGAACTTGAAAAGCAGCTTGAACAGGCAGCTCCTGGATCAAAGAAGGAAGCTAACGCAGCAAACGCAGAGGCAAACAAGATCATCAATGATGCAAAGAAGAAAGCCAATGAGGTAATTGCAAATGCAAAGGCTGAGCTGGCAAAGCTTAAGGATGAAATGGAGACACTCAAGAGCGGATCAAGCGCTAAAGTTGCTGAGGCTGCAGAAAAGGTTGAGGCTACAGTTGAGGCGGATCCTATTACAAAGCTCAAGATGAAGTCACAGGGTGGAGATGCTCCACAGAAACTTAAGATGACACCAAAGTCAACTCAGACTGCAGAGCCAAAACCGGCAGCATTCACAGGTAAGAGTGCTCAGGCTGCTCAGGAAGAGGAAGAAGAGGAGCTTATCGTAGGCGAAGTAGAAGAGGGTGTAAATCGTAATCAGGTTCTCATCGGTGACGGTGACGAAGGTGATGATGATTTCGAGTTCTTATAAAAGAATCTATAAAGGAATCTGATCATTAAAATAACATACGGTCGGGATGGATACATTATAAAGCAAAAAGGGAGTTTTATATATGACTTATTCAGAATGCGCAGATCATATCGGAGGTATTCTGGGAAAGATCGACTGGAGTGACACAGAAGATTGCAGTTTGCAGTTTAATATCATAGGCTCAGATAATGGGGGATTTTATATAATCATAAGGGATCATGAGGCTGATATTAAGGTGATTGGCAGTGGGGAAAGCGGTGAAACAGACAAATATGGAGATTCATATGAAAATACATATGGACATACATATAACGTAAAGATAGTTGTAACGGCGCCGGTGTTGTCCAGACTTCTCATGAAAGTGATTGATCCGATATATGCATACACGACAGGCAAATTCAAAATGATGGGTGAAGTCGCACTTGGAAGAAAAGTTCTTATCAAGCTGTGCGATGTTTGCGATACAAAATCAATATAATAAAAGATCATATCAGCAACTCTTGATATCAGAGTATTGTTGATATGATCTTTTTTGTTTATACGTCTCGTAAATTAAATCTTACATCAAATCCTAGAGGAGTTCTGCGACTTCCTTGAGAAGCCTCTCTGTCTTGTCCCATCCGAGGCAAGGATCTGTTATAGATTTACCGTAACATCCACCATCTACAGGCTGATTGCCGTCCTCTATATAACTTTCAACCATTACACCCTTTACAAGATTTTTAATCTCAGGATCATAATTTCTGCTATGGATTATTTCCTTGACAATTCTAGGCTGTTCAATGAACTTTTTGCCTGAGTTGTTGTGGTTAGCATCAACTATACATGCATGATTGACAAGGTCGAACTTCTTGTATGTGTCAGCGAGAAGTCGAAGATCCTCGTAATGGTAGTTTGATATAGACTGTCCATGTTTGTTGAGTGCACCGCGGAGAATGCAGTGGGTGAGGGGATTGCCATCTGTGTGAGCCTCCCATCCTGAGTACAGGAATGTGTGATGATGCTGCCCTGCTATACATGAATTCATCATAACATTGTAATCACCACTTGTAGGGTTCTTCATACCTACAGGTACATCCATACCGCTTGCTGTCAGTCTATGCTGCTGATCCTCAACAGAACGTGCTCCGATGGCAACGTAGGAGAGGATATCGTCGACATACTGCCAGTTCTCTGAGTAAAGCATTTCATCGGCAGCGGTAAGACCGGTCTCCTTTATCGCTCTGATGTGCATCTTACGGATAGCGTAGAGTCCTTCAAGCATATCTGATGCCTTTGTAGGATCAGGCTGATGGAGCATTCCCTTGTATCCGTCCCCTGTTGTTCTCGGCTTGTTTGTATATATACGTGGGATAACCAATATTTTATCCTTAACCTCGTCGGCAACCTTTGCAAGACGACTCTGGTAATCACATACAGCATCCTCGTTGTCCGCTGAACAAGGTCCGATGATAAATATAAATCGGTCATCATCGCCTACGAAAATTTTTCTGATCTCTTCATCTCTTTTGGCTTTGATGGCTTTCAACTCGCTTGAAAGAGGGTATAGTTCCTTGATCTCATCGCCAGTCGGTACTCTTTTTACTAATTTCATACTCATGAAACATTTCCTCCTTATTTTATAATCGTTGATTATATCAGAAATATTACGCAAAATAAAGAAAATATTCATATATAGAAATTATCGTTAGTTTTTATAGAATAAAGACTACATGTAAATGAATATAATGAGATAAATAAATTTTAGGATAAAAGTTTATGATGATTAGAAAAATGTGGGTACATATAAGCCTGATTCTGGCGCTGATACTGTGTACTGGAATTGTTTGTCCTGTATGGAATGCAGTAGCTGAGGAGAGTCATCAGTCTCTGAAAAATGACAACTCGGCAGAGAATAATGAAACTCAAGATACCGATTCGTCTGCAAATTTTGATGTCGATATCAAATCTCCCAGTGCAATCCTTATGGAAGCGGAGTCTGGGCAGGTGATCTATGAAAAAAATTGTGACACGGCCATGGCTCCGGCATCGGTCACAAAAGTCATGACACTCCTGCTCACATTTGAGGCGATCGACGACGGGAAATTTTCTCTGGATGATACTGTTGTTGTGAGTGATCACGCTGCATCCATGGGTGGCTCACAGTGTTTCTTTGAGTCCGGTGAAGAACAGACAGTGCAGGATATGATAAAATGTATAATAATTGCTTCCGGAAACGATGCGGCAGTGGCTATGGCGGAGAAGATAGCCGGTTCAGAGCCGGCATTTGTGAACATGATGAATGAGAGGGCAAAAGAACTTGGAATGGAGAACGCATCGTTTAAAAATGCCTGTGGGCTTGACACTTCCGGGCATGAGATGTCAGCAAGAGATATAGCCCTAATGTCCCGTGAACTTATCACAAAACATTCTGAGATATTTGATTATTCCGGCATATGGATGGACCACATAACACACAAAACAGCCAGGGGAGACAGCCGCTTTGACCTGGTGAACACGAACAAATTTCTCAACATGTACACAGGTGCAACAGGACTCAAAACAGGCTATACAAGCACCGCCAAATACTGTATGTCAGCAACAGCAGAACGTGACGGGATCGATCTTATAGCTGTTATAATGGGTGGAGAGACAAAAGAGATGAGAAACAATGATGCATGTCATCTCCTTGATTATGGATATTCAAAGTGTCACAAATATACAGACAAAGAGATTATAAAAGAAAAGAAATTAAGTGTAGACAAAGGTACCTCTGATTATGTTACAATTAAGACTATCCCGCAGTTTGAAGCAATTCTGCTTGGATCGGAAAACGCTGACAGCGTGAGCAAGAAGATAGATATTCCAGAAAAGATAACTGCGCCTGTCAAAAAAGGTGACGAACTGGGAGAGGTATCTTACTATGCCGGTAAGAGATTTATAGGTAAGGTGATGATATATGCTGATGATAGCGTGGATGAAATTAATATCAGTTACGCGGTGAGAAAGGTTTTTAGAAGGTTGGTATTATGAAATACTTTTTAATTATTGTAGCTGCATTATGTGTGATAACTCTTGTAAATATATTGCTGGAGAGTCATAGGGAAAATAGAAAAATATCATTTTCAAGCTACAGGATAAAAGACAAGAGGCTTAAGAAAAATGCGAAGATCGTGATGATATCAGACCTTCATAATGCCTGTTATGGAGAGAAAAATAGCGAACTCTTACATGCGATTGAAACGATATCCCCCGATCTGATTCTGGTTGCAGGAGATGTTATAGTCGGAAAGACTGGCTTGTCTGTTGATACGGGTGTCGATTTTCTGAACTCTCTCGGGGAGAGCTTCCCCGTGTTTGTGGGCAAGGGAAACCATGAAATGCGCACATCAATATATGAGAAATACGGAGATATGTGGGAGACTTTGTATGAAAGAACAAAGGATAAAGTCCACTGGCTTATAAACGATAGTATTTACCTTGCCGATTACAACATGACGATCTATGGTCTTGACATGAAACCTGAATACTACCGCAGATTTAAAAAGCTGTACATGGACAGCGCTTATCTCGAAGAAGAATTACGGAAGCCTGATAAGCGATCGTATAACATCTTGATAGGCCACGATCCGGATTATTTTGAGGAATATGCCGCATGGGGAGCAGATCTTTGCGTGTCGGGGCATGTCCATGGTGGACTTATAATAATTCCACATCTCGGCGGGCTCATATCCCCAATGATAAAGTTCTTTCCAAAATACTATAAGGGTGTCTACAACATAGGAGATAGTCATATGATCGTAAGTGCTGGAATGGGACTTCACACATTAAAGATAAGGGTGAACAACGAACCTGATCTTGTCATCATAAATCTGGTGAAATAGCATATATTATCTGAAATTTGTGACATTATATGTAAATATTTAAAAATATTTAATAGTTGAAATAATCTTCTATACACTATAGAATTATCTGTACTGGATAATATCCTTTAAAATGTATTTGAGGGTTGGAGAGCGCACTATGAGTAAAGAAATAGATAATGGAATAGATAATGGAATAGATGATGATATAGATACAAACACTGACGACATTAATATATCAGACGACAAAAATGTATCAGATGACAATGATATATCAGATTCTGAAAAACAGATATTTGGTGAAGAAAGCGTGACTGAAACGGCTGAATCTGAGAAAATATTTGATGAAGAACAAAATTCTCAGAAAGAAGATTCAGATACGATATTTGAAGCTGCCGATTCACAGCTCCCGCCGGATGATTCTGCTGCAACAACAGTTCTGACTGGAATGACTGATGCTGTAGGAAATATATCCGGTACGCAGGAATCAGATAATGCCCCGGCTGAAACCGGGACTAGGCATGAGACCCAAAACCAAGATAACAAAATAGAAAATAAGAAGTCTGGCACAAAAAAATTAAGTGCATTAAAAATATTTGGAATCGTATTTGCAATTGTGGTTGTATGTACATATGTTGCAGTATCTGTGTGGTTTATGTTTCATTATAATTACAAGACATATATAAATGGCAACGATTACTCATTCTTTACGCTGGATGAGGTAGATCAGTACATAGGAGAGTACATATCAGATTATTCGCTCACGTTGAAGTTGAGAGACGACAGTGAATACAGGATAGATACTGATGACATAGGACTTGTTATAAGACCCAACATCACGGCTAAAAAGATCAAAAATGAACAGAATGGTTTCCTGTGGCCATATTATATGTGCAAGAGAAAAGACTATGAGCTTTATTACACGGCAGATTATGATAAAGACAAGCTTGAATCGCTTCTAAAGAAATGTGATTTTACTCAGGAAGCCAATATGGAGAAGCCGATGAATGCTTCTGTTGAGATAAAAGATGGAAAATCAACAATTATTCCGGAAACTGAAGGAAATTATATTGATTTTACAAAATTATGCTGTATAATAGATGAGGCGCTTAATAAAGGCGATCAACTCGTTGATCTCGATGACACAGATGTATATGAGAAACCAGAGGTGACTGCTGACAGCAAAGAGATAATATCTGAGCAGGCAAAGCTTGAAAAGGTATTGTCCATGAAGATTACATATAAGATAGATGAGATCTCATGGGAACTCACCAGTGAGGATTATGGTGACTGGATATCTGATATCTCAGCTGAAAAGATTGAATTCCAGAAAGATAAAGTCCATGAGTACGTCCAGAATATGGCGGACAGGTATGATACATACGGTGTGCCGAGAAACTTCAGAACACACGATGGACGTATAGTAACCCTTGATAATACATGGTATGGCTGGCTGATAGATGTTGACAGTGAAGCTGAAGAACTTTACTCTGTTCTTGAAGCTGGAGAGTCCGTTGAGAGGGTGCCTATTTTTGACTGCTATGCAGCGGTTTACCGCGATGGCGGCGATGATATCGGCGATACTTATATAGAATGTGATTTTGGACAGCAGCATATATATGTATATGTCAACGGTGAACAGGTCATGGATTCTGACTGCGTTACAGGAAGCCTTGCCGACTCAGGCAAATACAGAACCCCTGGAGGTGTGTATACAATACTTTATACAAAGACGCCTGCGGTTCTTATCGGAGACGATTATGAGACACCTGTAAAATACTGGATGCCATTTATCGGTGAACTTGGAATAGGTTTCCATGATGCAACATGGAGAAGTGCTTTTGGCGGTGACATTTATAAAACCGGAGGTTCTCACGGATGTGTAAATCTTCCTTTGTCAGCCGCAGAACAGTTGTTTAATATAGCGTACGAGGGCATGCCCGTTGTATGCTATTATTAAAGTATAATTGGAGATGTACCCAAGTGGTTGAAGGGTCCGCACTCGAAATGCGGTAGGTCGGGCAACCGGCGCAAGGGTTCAAATCCCTTCATCTCCGTTATCACTTATATATTAGAGAGGTAAGTCTTTGTACTTACCTCTTTTGCTTAACAGCAGGTTTAATATAAATCTAGTGTAAAAGGGATATGAGCAGAAATATGTCATGCGAAGTTATAACATTTGAGAATATAAAAAGGGCAGCGGATCATGTGGGCAGTCATATAGGTGTGATTCCTGACACGGCCATAGTTCTTGGGAGTGGGCTGGGACATATGGCTGATAAGATAGAGGATCGGTTTTTATAGAATATGCAGATATACCGGGCTTTCCAAGATCCACGGTTCAGGGACACAGGGGACGTTTTGTATATGGCAGATTATCTGGCAGATATGTTCTCCTTATGCAGGGGCGTGTTCATTTCTATGAGGGCTATAGCATGGATCAGGTCGTAATGCCTATAAGACTAATAGGTATTCTTGGAATAAAGAATCTTATTCTAACCAATGCTTCAGGCGGAATATCTGATCAGCTGAATGCCGGAGACATAATGGTCATTGAAGATCACATTTCTTCTTTTGTGAGATCTCCACTCATATACAGCGATTACGCGAAGTTTGGTGTCAGATTTCCCGATATGACGCATGTGTATGATCTGGAAATCATAGAGAAACTGAAACAGAGTTACGATGAGCTTGGCATGATATATAAGTCAGGAGTCTATATCCAGGTTACGGGACCACAATACGAAACACCTGCGGAGATACGGATGTATCGAAGCCTCGGTGCAGATGCGGTGGGTATGAGTACCGTATGTGAGGCTATAACAGCTAGACATATGGGAATCCGTGTAGCTGGTCTGTCCTCGGTGTGCAATAAAGCAGCCGGACTTGGCGGTGAGTTGTCACACGAAGATATAATAAAAGCAGGAAATGCGGCAGCGGAGAAGATGCAGAGAATAATCTCATCTTTATTGCAGAAAATCACATAATTATTATTGGAGATATAGAAATGGATGTAATTCTTTATACAGACGGATCGGCAAGAGGAAACCCAAACGGTCCAGGTGGATACGGTGCAGTGCTTCAGTATGTTGATGCATCAGGTAAATTGCATGAAAGAGAATATAGTCAGGGATATATTAAGACGACGAATAACAGAATGGAGCTCATGGCCGCAATAGCTGGCCTTGAAGCGCTTATAAAGCCTTGCAATGTCAAGCTTTATTCTGATTCCCAGTACCTGTGCAATGCGTTCAACCAGCACTGGATAGAGGGCTGGATAAAGAAAGGTTGGAAGCGCGGCAAGAATGAACCGGTTAAGAACAGAGATCTGTGGGAGAGACTTCTTGTGGCAAAGAAGCCTCACAATGTTGAATTCCTATGGGTTAAGGGCCATGCTGGCAATCCGGGAAATGAGAGATGCGATATACTTGCGACTGCTGCCGCAGATGGCAGCGGAAAAATTGTTGATGAGGGACTTGTCGAGGAGTGATCGCTTTAAATCCATAAGCAATATTAAACACTGAGGTAATACATATGAATAAGACTGAATTCAGAAAACTTTTTGATGACAAGATACTTATACTTGATGGTGCTACTGGTACCAATCTCATGGATGCCGGAATGCCCCTAGGCGTATGTCCAGAACAGTGGATACTTGAACATAAGCAGATCATGATAGACCTTCAGACAGCATATCTGAATGCTGGTACGGATATCTTGTATGCACCTACATTTACATGTAACCGCATAAAACTCAATGAATATGGACTTGCGGACAATCTTGTGAGCATGAACAGTGAGCTTGTTAAGCTGTCACAGAAAGCGGTTGAAAACGCCGGACATGGACTTGTCGCAGGAGACATCACCATGACCGGTGAGATGCTCTACCCTATGGGCAAACTTCAGTTTGAAGAACTGGTAGATGTATACAAAGAGCAGATAAAGGTGCTCGATGAAAGTGGATGTGATCTCCTGGTAGTGGAGACGATGATGAGTCTTGCGGAGACGAGAGCAGCTGTCATAGCAGCAAATGAAGTGTCGAAGCTTCCTATTATAGCCAGTCTGACCTTCAATGAAGATGGGCGTACACTTTATGGAACTGATCCGGTTACAGCTGTAAACGTCCTTCAGAACCTTGGGGTTGCGGCGATAGGAGTAAACTGTTCTACTGGACCTGACAAGATGGTCGAGCTTGTGAAACAGATGAAAAGTATAGCGTTCATACCTGTATTTGCGAAGCCAAATGCCGGAATGCCGGAGCTTGTGGACGACAAGAGTGTATACAAAATGACACCGGAAGAGTTTGCTGCTGACATGAAACTTATAATAGAGGCAGGTGCCGGAATGGTCGGAGGCTGCTGTGGTACCAGACCGGATCACATTAAGGCACTTTCAGACATGGCCGCCACAGTGCCAGTTCCAAAGATAAGCAGTGAACATGTGAGATGTATATCGTCAGAGCGTTCATCCCTAGTCATAGATCTCGATGCGCCGTTTAAGGTAGTAGGTGAGAGGATAAATCCTACTGGCAAGAAGAAGCTGCAGGCAGAACTCAGGGAAGGTTCCCTTGAACTGGTTATGAACATGGCTGAGGAACAGGTTGAAAAGGGTGCATCTATCCTTGATATAAACGTAGGAATGAATGGGATTGATGAGAGGGAAATGATGCTGAAGGTTGTATATCAGGTATCCCAGGCTGTAAATCTCCCTCTGTGTCTTGACTCAAGTTCACCAGAGGTTATCGAGGCTGCTCTTAGGATTTATCCGGGAAGAGCGCTTGTTAATTCGGTATCTCTTGAAAAAGTAAAGATGGAAGAGATACTTCCACTGGTCAGAAAGTACGGCGCTATGTTTATTCTTCTTCCTTTGTCCGACAAAGGACTGCCGGAAAGTTCTCAGGAGAAGGAAGATATAATCAACACTGTTCTCGGCACGGCGTATGATCTGGGGTTTACAAAAAAGGATGTAGTTGTAGACGGCCTTGTTGCCACGATTGGGGCCCAGAAGGATGCAGCTGTCAACTGTCTGAGGACCATCAACTATTGCTACAGTAACGGTCTTGCAACTATATGCGGACTTTCGAATATATCATTTGGCCTTCCAGAGAGAATGTTTGTAAATACAGCATTCCTCACCATGGCCATAGAGCGAGGCCTTACAATGGCTATAGCTAATCCGTCACAAACGATGCTCATGAATGCTGCATACGCTTCAGATATGCTCCTTTTTAAGGAGGATAGTGATGTCCGCTACATTGAAAATGTAAAGGCTTTGGATATAGCAGCACCGGGGGCCGGGGCTTCAGGCGGCAAAGCCGGCGCAGATTTGGAGGGTAAAAGTCAGATATACATAGATGTCCTCAAGGGAAACAAGAGAACTATCCTTGATGATGTGAATGCTGTCCTTGCGAGCGGAGCAGACCCTCAGTCCATAATAGACAACGATCTTATCAGCGCAATAAATGAAGTTGGAAAACTTTTTGAGAAGAAGAAATATTTTCTGCCGCAGCTTATTTCAAGTGCAGAGACCATGGAGATGGCTATAGGAGTCATAAGTCCTCTTGTCTTAAAGGGCAAGGACAGCTCAAATATGCCTACAATAGTCGTTGCTACCGTTGAGGGCGATATTCATGACATAGGTAAGAATCTTGTTGTCCTTATGCTCAGAAACTATGGATTTAACGTGATCGATCTCGGTAAGGATGTTCCATGTGATGTGATAATACAGGCTGCAAAGGAGAATAATGCAAGTATCATAGGTCTCTCAGCTCTCATGACAACAACGATGGTGAAAATGAAAGACGTGGTAGAGGCAGTCAGAGAGAATGGTCTTGACAGCAAGGTTATCATAGGCGGTGCGGTTATAACAGAGAGCTACGCTGAGGAGATAGGCGCAGATGGATATTCAGAAGACGCCGCAGACTGTGTTGTCTTAGTTAAGAAACTGCTCGGAATAGAGTAAATATTCAGCACATTTTTGCGTAAACGTTATAAGTTTTGGCAGTATGAGCAAATCACATTAAATTTTGCCCTTTGCCAATCGGAAAAAAGAGAGAAAAATCGCGATAAAATGTGTGTTATAAATTGACATTGAAGAAATTTATAACTATAATAATTTAGAACATTTTAAAGAGACGAGTTGAAAGGTGGTACTTATAGATGGGTAATATTGTTTTGTCGCTGCTGGTTGACAACACATCAGGAGTTTTGAGCAGAGTGTCAGGACTGTTCAGTAGAAGAGGTTACAACATTGACAGTGTGACAGTAGGAGAGACTGAAAATCCTGCTTATTCCAGAATGACTGTTGCAGTGAGTGGCGATGAGGCGAGTCTCATCCAGATCAAAAAGCAACTCAACAAACTTGAAGATGTGGTCAATATCGTTGAACTTGAGCCTGGTAAATCTGTGTGCAGAGAACTGGTGCTTGTCAAAGTGAAGGCATCACCGTCTGAGAGAAAAGACATCATTTCTGTTGCAGATATTTTCAGGGCGAATATTGTTGACGTTTCAAAGGAATCGGTTATTATAGAGCTTACCGGAACAACGACTAAGTGCGAGGCATTCCTGAGACTGCTTGATGGTCATGAGATCGTGGAGCTTGTCAGAACAGGACTCACAGGACTTATCAGAGGATGAGTCATATAATAAAGTTTTTAATTATCCAAGTGGTAGTTAATATATAAGTCATTTTATACAAATTTAGGAGGATTAAGAAAATGGCAGAAGCAAAGATTTATTATCAGCAGGATTGTAATCTTTCATTACTTGATGGAAAGACAATAGCAATCATAGGATATGGTAGTCAGGGTCATGCACATGCCCTCAACGCTAAGGAGTCAGGATGCAATGTCATCATCGGTCTTTACGAAGGAAGCAAGTCATGGGCTAAGGCTGAGGCACAGGGATTTAAGGTATACACAGCTGCTGAGGCTGCAAAACAGGCTGATATAATTATGATTCTTATCAACGATGAGTTACAGGCAGATATGTACAAGAAGGATATCGAGCCAAACCTTGAGCCAGGTAACATGCTTATGTTCGCTCATGGTTTCAACATTCATTTCGGTTGTATCAAGCCACCAAAGGATGTTGATGTAACAATGATCGCACCAAAGGCACCTGGACACACAGTACGTTCAGAGTACCAGGCAGGAAAGGGTACACCTTGTCTTGTTGCTGTAGAGCAGGATGCTACAGGTAAGGCACTTGACATCGCACTTGCATATGCACTTGCAATCGGTGGAGCAAGAGCTGGTGTTCTTGAGACAACATTCAGAACAGAGACAGAGACAGACCTCTTCGGTGAGCAGGC
>ENA-OROM01001793-OROM01001793.1-human-gut-metagenome-genome-assembly--contig:-NODE-1793-length-17988-cov-2.954553_pt1 | contig 17988 bp, 16 predicted proteins | sample MGYA00242129_ERZ509050 | MGnify/ENA primary metagenome ERZ509050 (study PRJEB26280, sample SAMEA2338701) | human gut metagenome | biome: human gut; feature: human-associated habitat; material: faeces...
CCCCCTGCCATAACAACCGGATTATCAGCCGGAGCAAATCCTATAAATGATGAAATATATCTTCCTGTACCTCTCGGCAGTTTCTCACTTGTAGCAGTCTTACCACCTATCCTGTAGCCCTCTATGGCACATTTTGAACCGCCGCCTTCTGCAACCACTTTCTCGAGCATTTCCCGCATCTGAAGCGAAGTGTTCTCACTTATAACCTGTTTTTTCTCTTCAAATCCCAACACACTTGTCTCCCCTGTCTCGCTATCCATCACCTTCTGTCCTATGTGCGGAGTTATGCTGTAACCGCCATTTATGACTGAAGCCACAGCGGACATAAACTGTATAGGCGTCACCTGAAACGACTGTCCAAACGACATCGTTGCAAGCTCCACCGGTCCAACATTTTCCTTTTTATGCATTATGGAATTTGCCTCACCTGGAAGATCTATACCACACCTATCAAAGAGTCCTAGCTTGTGATAGTACTCGTACAGACCATCCACTCCTGTCCTCTCCCCTATATCCATAAATGCAGGATTACAGGAATTCATGAGAGCCTGTTCAAGAGTCTGGCTTCCATGCCCTGTTGTCTTGCTGCACCTTATCCGTCGATCCTCAACTATCCTGTATCCGGGACAGTAAAACGAATTGCTCTTATCCACAGCCCCAGTCTCAAGAGCCGCCGTGAGAGTGATCATCTTTGCCGTGGATCCCGGTTCATATGTATCACTTATAAGATAATTTCTCCACATATTATTGAGCTTATCCATCTGACTCATGACAGTATATATATTGCCCGAAGCTTGATCATTTGCCTCCTCTTTTCGTGCATCTGTGTCTTTTTCTATGCCATTCTCTGTGCTCTCCGCTGACTTTTCACCGTCATTTATCAGCTCAAATGGTTTGTTGAGATTGTATTCTGGCGCATCGACCATGGCATATATCTCACCATTTTGTGGATTCATGACCAGCACGCACACCCTGTTCGCATTCTTTTCAGTCATGACTTTGTATGCCGCCTGGGTTGCATACTTCTGTATATTAATATCTATCGTTGTCACAAGGTCATCGCCTGGAATCGGATCATTCCTCGTCTCCGCGTATTCCGCAAGTTCTATTCCCCGCGCATCCGTAACGGCATTTATACTTCCGGGAACTCCGGTTAGCACGCTGTCGTAAGACACCTCAAGTCCGAGTATTCCCTGATTATCCGCGCCTGTGAATCCGAGCATCTTGGATGCCAGTTCATCATACGGATAATTTCTCTTGTAATCCTCATCCACCTTGATCCCCGGCAGTGCCGCAGCTCTTATCATGTCACCTGTCTCCTCGCTGACATTTACCGCTATGATCTCCCTGGACGATACCTTTGTCACCTTTTTCCTAATTTCCTCCGGAGATTTATCCAGATACTTCTCCAGCAGATCTATGACCGCCTCCTCATCTTCTATCTGGCTATGTATGACGGACACCGAACACACCGCCCTGTTGTCCGCAAGTATATTTCCATTTCTGTCGTATATCCTGCCTCGGGGTGCTTTTATACTTCTCTCACGCTCGTGAAGATTATCCGCCCGCTCACTATAGTATTTAGCCTTTAAGACCATTATGTATGCCAGTCTACCGATTATAACCGTAGCAGCTATGCACACCATAACAAATATATATTTTATCCTCCGTCTGTTGTAGCTATATACTTTCACTCGATCGTCCTGCATTTTTTTACTATAGTATTACTGTTATCTCTGTTCTATTCCTCAAACCACAAAAACAGCCCATGGATACGTTTATATCTTATATCCATGGGCTGTTTAATATATATTTGATAAGATCATTCTCCATCTGAATAATCCGCCACACCACCGGTATCTTCATCATATGTCGTGGTATCATCTGTATAGCTATCATCTGAATACGAGTCATCCGCGCTGTAATCCGGTGTATCATCTGTGTAGGAGTCACCTTCCGATGAATCATCCGTATATGCGCCATCACCTGATGAATCGTCAATATAACCGTCATCCGTGTAAGATGAATCTCCATCCGATGTATCGTCAGTGTAGGAATCATCCGTTCCGTCATCTACCACTGCATCATCTGATGATATATCTGCCTCTGTATCGCCCTCTGTAACTGTCTCATCATCTGCAGAAACAGCCTCATCTGTTCCGTCATAAGATACGTCATCAGAGTTTGTTGCATATACATTGAGATATGGGAGGAGATCCTCCATAACCTGACTAAAAAGCTTTGCACCGGCTCCCGATCCTTCCTGGTCCTCAACATTAGGCTCATCGACAACTACATAGAGCATGATCTGAGGATCTTCAACCGAGGTAAATCCTATAAATGAAAGAACATAGTTTCCATTTCCTCTAGGCAGCTTCTCCGCTGTACCAGTCTTACCTCCAATGGTATATCCTTCTACACCTGCGGCGTATCCAGTTCCCTCTTCAACTACCGCCTGAAGGTATGTTCTGAGATAATCGGAGACACCTTTTGATATCGTTTTTCTCACCAATACTGGTTCAATATCCTGTACAACATTTCCATCATCATCCAGAAGCCGCTTTACCACATGTGGCACATAATAATTTCCACCGTTGATTACTGAGCAGAAACCTGCTGCCATCTGTATCATGGATGTTGTAACACCCTGTCCAAATGAGGATGTCGCAAGCTCCATAGGGTGAAGATATTTTGCACTGTACTTGATTCCTGTGGTCTCTCCCTGGAGATCTATTCCGGTCTTAGAGCCTATGTTGAATATCTCCTGGTACTTGTCAAACGTCTCCGGTCCCTCCTTCTCGGCTATCTGCATAAGCGCATCATTGCATGATACAGCAAGCGCTCTTTTTACATCCACTGTTCCATGTCCGGCCCTGTAACTACAGTATACCGGAGACTCCCCTTCAACCGGAGTCTGTGAACCATCGCAGTAAAATTCATCGCCATCTGATATAACACCATCCTCCATAGCTCCTGCTATGGTAAATGCCTTGTATGTTGAACCAGGTTCGAGTGCATCACTTATACAATAATTCTGCCAGAGATAATTCAGAGCCTCCGTCTTCTGTTCTTTTGTGAAATGGCTTACCGTGTCCTTAAATTCCTCGTCTGTCATGGCCGAGAAGTCATAATCGACCTCCTCCGTCTTAACATTTTTCTTCTCCTCGGTTGTCTGATTTTCCGAAGATGATTCATCATCATCCTCCGAACTGCTTTCAGTGGTGCTCTCTGTAGATTTTTCCTCAGACTTCTCTGCCTTCTTCTTGTTATCTGAACCCTCAAGATATACCCCTTCTGTAGATTTCTCCGTGGACTTTTCTACCGATATAAGACTGTCTGCAGTCTCATCGGCTCCATCCACCTCCACCTCCTGGGTAATCGGAACTATCTTATCCTTCAGCGCCTGCAGATTTGAAGCGTCATTTGGATCGTACACACGTGAGCTTGCCATTCCCAGCACTTCTCCGTTGTTTGGATCCATGGCAATGATTCCTATCTGCTTCGCTCCAGTATTCTGCATATACTCAGATATATTATCCTCTATTATCTTCTGGATATTCATATCCAGAGTAGATACTATTGTCTCTCCGTTCTGCGCAGGCACGGTCTCTGATGCCATACCGTCAGTTCCGGACATGTAGCTATATGATTTTCCATCAACTCCGTTCAGTTCATCGTTGTAATATCCCTCGATGCCATACTGACCCACATTTCCGTCAACTGTGTAACCGAGAACATGACATGCCAAAGTTCCATTTGGATAATTTCTCTTATATTTCGTTTCAAAATAAACTCCAACAACATTATCTCCCTCATCCGTCTTACAGTAATTTTCAAATTCTCTTACTTTGTCGTATGAAAGATCCTGAACTATATTCTGATAATACCCATAATCTCCTTCAATTGCCAGTTTCTCATCAAGTTTTTCTTCAGATATATCAAAGAACTTAAGTATGGCTGCCCTTGTCGCTGTCAGGTATTCATCTTTCAGTCTTATGTTATTAGGTTCTATTATCAGACTGTATGTCTTCTCACTGTTTGCCAGGACATTGCCGTTTCTGTCCAAGATCTCGCCCCTCTCGTAGGGTATAGTTGATGATTCATAATTCTCCTGCAGAACAACCGCCTCAGAATACTCTTTTCCATTTTTTATATTTATCTGGAGTACTCGTATTATAAATATCACCATGGCTATAATCAACACTATTACAGCCCAGCTGCTTTTCTTTCTCATTCCTTCCAAAAATGATTTTGACCTAGCTGACATCTGTACTTACCACCTCTTCCTCAAAAAATTATCCCTGAGGTTTACTTAGCCTCAGGGACATCCTTGTACTGTATTACATAATCATCACTATTCTGGGAATAGTATAAAGTTTGTCCCGGCTGTGAATATACCATACCGAGCTTCTGTGTTGCAATATCATATATATTATTCAAGTCAACCATCGAATCCAAACCTGCGCTATATCCCGTGTTCTCATCAAGCTGTGTCGCCACCTGCTCCTTGAGATCCGCCACCGTGTTCTTGGCAACTCTCACGTCCGAAATTAGCTTCAGCATATAACAGCAAAGCGCAACCGCAATCACTATCGCTACCACCATTCCCGCTGTGTATCTGATCTGCGCATTCGTAACAGCTTTCTTCTCAGCTTTTCTCGCTGCTATATTTCTTCTGTTTTCTTCTGTCAGATGGGATGTCTTCTGGTGCTTTCTCCGTGGCTGTGGAACCATTGCCGGAGCTGCCGAACCACTCATATATCTCTCGCCCTCTGCCCTATGTCTTGCTCTGTTTGCTTCATTCAATTGTCTCGCAGAACTACCTTCTGTGTAGCGTCTTCTATCTGCCATTATATATCGCCTCTTTCATTTATATATCAAACAGCCTCAAACACCCTGAGTTTTGAGCTCTTTGATCTTGAATTCTCTATAAGCTCCCTCTCCCCCGGTATGATAGGTTTTCTCGTTATAACCCTGCCGCGGGACTTTCTTCCGCATGTGCACACTGGGAAATTTGGCGGACATATGCATGGATTCTCATTCTTTCTGAATGCAGTCTTCACTATTCTGTCCTCCAGGGAGTGAAATGTGATGATACACAGCCTTCCTCCAGGATTCAGACTAGCTATCATTCCATCTATCGAATCACGGAGCACATCAAGCTCCCTGTTGAGTTCGATCCTTATAGCCTGAAATGTCTGTTTTGAAGGATGCCCCTGTCCATTCCTCGCCTTTGCCGGAATTGATCCGCGGATTATGTCATTAAGCTCCTCCGTCGTATCTATCTCTTTATCCTGACGGTACTTACATATGTGGTACGCAATGCTCTTTGCATACCGCTCCTCTCCGTAATCCCTGAGTATCCTGAACAGTTCCGCTTCCGGATACTCATTCACAATATCCTTCGCTGTCTTCGACTGCCTGTTGTCCATCCTCATATCCAGTGGAGCATCAACCCGATATGTGAATCCTCTATCCGCATTATCGAGTTGATATGAAGATACCCCCAGATCAAGGAGTATCCCGTCCACCTTCTGTATGTTCAGTTCATCTAAAATTCTTCTGAAATTCTGATAGTTATCTCGGACTATCGTCACCTTGTCCTTATACGGTTCAAGTCTCTTCGTAGCCGCAGCTATTGCATCCTCATCCTGATCAATGCCTATGAGTTTTCCGCCTTCACCAAGCCTTCTGACAATCTGTTCTGAATGCCCGGCCCCCCCCAATGTACCATCCACATAAATGCCGTCAGGCTTTATATTCAGATTATCTATGGTCTCTTCAAGTAAGACCGACTTGTGTGCAAATTCCATACTCAACTACCATTCTTCTCTTAAAAACTAAAATCAAGCTCATCGAGCTTGTCCGCAAGTTCTGCCATACTCTCGTCATCAGTAACGTTCTCTTCGCCTTCCCAGTTAGCTTTGCTCCAGATCTCAGCCTTCTCTCCATTACCTATGATTATTACATCCTTATCAATCTCAGCATACTCCCTCTGTTTTGGAGAAAGAAGTATTCTTCCCTGTCCATCCGGTTCGCACTTGACCGCACCTGAAAGGAAACGTCTCTTAAATGTTCTTGCAGTCCTGTTCGTAATAGGAAGCTTGTTCAGCTTCTCCACGAAGCTTTCCCACTCTTCATTGCTGTATACGTAAAGGCACTTATCAATACCCTTCGTAACCATAAACGACTCGCCAAGTTCTGCTCGGAGCTTAAGAGGCATGATCAGTCTTCCTTTTGCATCAAGCTTATGTTCATATTCACCTGATAAGCATCTGGACATTCAGATCTCCTCCTCTTCTTAGTTCTTTCGCATATTCTCAGCAGCCGGCAACAAATTGTTGTAGGTATTCCGGGATATACCGTATTTCCCTTATAGATGAAAACCGCTTTCAAAACCACTTTTCACCACCGAGTTTCACAGTTCACCCACTTGTAACCATTATTCTATACTATCAACCCTGAAAATGCAACCCTGTTATACAAAAAAACTGTGCGCAAAAGCATAAAAAAGCCTGTAGATTCAACACTTTTTCATGTTAAATCTACAGGCTTTTTTGTAGTGGGGGCAAATCCCAGTTTTTCTCCACTGTGTGGGGAATCTGCCCTAATATATGTTATTTTCTAATATATATTTGATTATGATCGTTTTACATATGAGCAAAAATCAGCGTCAATTTACTTGTTTTCTCTATTTTTTTCGTGGGCTTTTAGAGTTTCTGTTCCACCAGCCTCCACCGGCTGACTCTCAGCTCCACTGTCCTCCACCGACTGCTCCTTGGCACTATCGGTCTCCACCGATCGGCTCTCAGTTCCACTTGTCTCCACGTGCTGGTCATCCGTTCCACTTATCTCCACTGCAGGCCAGCCATTCTTCGCACACTTTACATAGTTTATAACAAGCAGGATAACCGCCGCTATGAAACAGACAAGTGCAAGCGCCTGGGATACTTTAATTCCTGTGCTGCCTATCATCAGAGAATCACTTCTGAGTCCCTCAATGATGAATCTTCCAAGGCCATAACCTCCCACATATATAAGCGCAAACTCTCCTTTGAATTTCTTGTGCTTTCTATATATAAATAAGAAAACAAGCAGTATCAGGTTCCACAGAGACTCGTACAAGAATGTTGGATGAACCGTTATACAGTCCATGCCATCTATATTCACCACATTGTCAAGCATCTTCTGGGTTATAACACCGGTTCTCTCCAGATAGTCAAGATTTCCTTCTGATCTGTAATAATCAAGTGGGATTGCCATGGCCATCTTGCTGTTCGTATATGCGCCAAATGCCTCCCTGTTGAAGAAATTTCCAAATCTTCCAAGTATCTGTCCGATAAGTATTCCAAACGTGGCAGTATCAGCCATGAGAACAAAATTAACTTTTCTCACTTTACAGAAGATGACCGCCGTGATGATTCCGGCTATGATTCCTCCGTATATGGCAAGACCGCCACCTCGAATGTTGAGCATCGCCTTGATGGTTGCCCCCACATCGCCCTTCACAATATATTGGTCAAGCCTGAACAGTATATAGTAAAGTCTTGCGCCAAGTATCGCCGGGATTATGAGTATCAGTATGAAATCCAGATATGTCTCAGGATTCTGCCCGGTTCTCTTCGCCTCTTTTGTGACAAGCACATACGCCAGCAGGAAACCTATCATGATGATGATCCCGTAGAATCTTATCTCAAAGCTTCCTATACTAATATGGTCGCCTATATTCTTAATCGTTATCCCGAGATTTGGGAAAAATATATTTCTAAAATATTCTGATATCTGAGTCATATCATTACATCCTCCTTTATTCCGTATGTAACCACATGACTTCTCTATACATTAAACTTGAAGAGAATCACATCTCCATCCTCAACCACATATTCCTTGCCTTCCTGTCTAACAAGACCCTTCTCCTTAGCTGCAAGCATACTTCCGCAGTCCATGAGATCCTTGTAGCTTACGACCTCAGCCTTGATAAATCCTCTCTCAAAGTCTGAGTGGATCTTGCCGGCTGCTCCAGGTGCCTTTGTTCCCTTCTTGATGGTCCATGCCCTTGACTCCGTCTCTCCGGCTGTCAGATAACTGATAAGACCGAGAAGTGAGTAGCTTGCCTTGATAAGCTTGTCAAGACCAGACTCTTTAACTCCGAGATCCTCGAGGAACATCTTCTTCTCCTCATCGTCAAGCTCTGCAAGTTCCTGCTCTATCTGTGCACATACTACAAATACCTCTGCATCGAAGTCCTTTGCATACGCCTTTACCTTCTGTACGTTTTCATTCGACGCACCGTCATCTGCTATGTCGTCCTCACCTACATTTGCTGCAAATATAACAGGCTTCCATGTGAGAAGGTTGTACTCCTCTATCCATGCCTGCTCGTCCTCATCTGTGACCTCGATGGTCTTTGCAAGCTTGCCATCCTCAAGATGAGCCTTGATCCTCTGCTGGAAGTCAAGCTCCTTCGCAAGCATCTTGTCGTTTCTCGCGCCTCTGATGGTCTTGGCGATCCTTCTGTCAAGCACCTCTATATCTGAGAAGATCAGCTCCAGATTGATGGTCTCTATATCTCTGATTGGATCTACGGAACCGTCAACATGGATGACATTTGTATCCTCAAAGCATCTTACAACGTGAACGATGGCATCAACCTCTCTGATATTTGCAAGGAACTGATTGCCAAGTCCTTCACCCTTTGACGCGCCCTTTACAAGACCCGCGATATCTACAAATTCTATAACAGCAGGTGTTGTCTTTGCTGAGTTATACATCTCTGTGAGCTTGTCCAGTCTCTCGTCCGGCACTGCAACGATTCCTACGTTTGGATCTATTGTACAGAACGGATAGTTAGCTGATTCCGCTCCTGCCTTTGTAAGTGAATTGAAAAGTGTACTCTTTCCCACGTTTGGGAGTCCTACGATACCTAATTTCATGTATACCTCCTTGGGGACGTTCCTTTTGTAACGAAGAATGTCCCTCTGTATTATTTTCTTCTTATATATTATAGTGCAGCCACAAAATAGCCACGCATACAAATTCTAATATACTATAACGTAGCTAAATTGTAAATGTTTAATGGGGACGTTCCTTCTGTCACGAGGAGTGTCCCCTGTATTAGTCGCGTAAGAATTTCTCTTTATTCCAGACTCTCCGCAATGCAGCCAGCCCATTCCTCCAGATCTCCCTCACGTCTGTTCTCGCCGCTCATGTAGAAACTGTCTACTATAAGTTTCTTTCCTTTTCTCATGATCACACTCTCTGAGCCGTCCCAATAAGCATCTACATCATCCAGCCCAGCTATCTTCATATCAATTTTCTCATAGTCAGATTGTTGCTTTGCCCTCTGCACATAAGCCTGATAAAGCTTATTTGCCAGCCATTCATTCTTTGCCTCGTGATAGGTTATCACCAATCCACCATGACATATATTTCCATCTGTGTAAACTATATCACCATACTCATAAACCTTGTAATTTTCAGGCCACAGAATATCAGACCATTCACTTATCGTATTCACGTCATCATCGACATTATCTACCTTCTGGATATCATCGCAGGAAGCCAGATCAGTTATTGTCCGAAACGGAACTTCTCCCTGATATTCGGAAAGCGGCATCTGATTTCTATCTGTGCCATCACTCAGTATAAACATACATCCAAACACTATCATTGCCACATATGCAATTATTCCAACAACGGCCTTTACTGTGTATATTCTGGCGCCTCTTCTCCAGTTTGTGCCCGAACCCAGACTATCCCCATCAAGTATTTTTCTGCGGAGCCTGTACAGACTCACAGCCTTAACCAGACCGGTCACTATAAATATGATCACGCACAATACGAGGGCAATACTTATCAGGCTTCCTCTGTTTACCATCGATAGGAACGGCTGACTTGTAAAGACAAGTGCAAGATATACTATTATCCAGACGGACATCCATATTATGTTAAACCTCTGACTTCTATGCAGCGAATTCATCGCCATCGCCTGGACCTCAGGGTCTGTGTCCATCTCTCTAGCATCTATATCATCTGCTCTGTATATATGAAATACTCCATACTTTGCCACGTACTTCCATCCAAAAGCGCCGTTCAGCTCCACCTCATCATCACTTGGTCCGTCGTTGTCATATATCACGAATCCTTTCTGAGCCGGCTGTAACCTATACCTCACCTTTTTAGGTTCGCACCTGTCAAACGCAGCTATTCCACGGAACACTCCACCATCCCGCAAGATATACCCCCGCTCCGCCATATATGAGAGCCAGCACTCAACTCCGGTCACATCATAATCCGGACATGGTATGATGCGGTGCACACTTTTTGTATCTTTTTTCTCCACCATCTTTGAGTCCTCCATATAAATTTTTTGTGAATAGTCCGCACTCCGCTGCAAATGAATCTCTACATTTCATCTGCTGCATCTTCAGCATCCCGCACACACATTCTAAGTCTTTCCACTTCCTGCTCATATGCAGATATACCCTTATCTGTGATGCTGTATGTTCGCTTACGGCCTTCCACCTCAATTTCCCTTATCCACTTTTCCTTCTCAAACTTTCCCAGTATAGTGTACAGAGTCGCCGGCCCGATCTTTACCCTTCCACCGGTTCTCTCCTCTATATAATCTGCCACATCTATCCCACACATCGGGCCTTTTGAGAATGCCATAAGCACATAAAACATGGATTCCGTCAGAATATCCATAGCTTTCTTTGGCATAATATCACTTCTCTTTCTCAATATCGTTTATTGATATCATATAACGATATTGTATAGTGCATAAGGATATTTGTCAATACAACAAATATCCACTCTGAGCTTTCTCGCCATGTATAGCATACTTTCAACTATGCTTTCTGTTCTTTCGCTTTTTTCTTATTTTCTGACATAGCCATATAGAATATGACATTCAGCACGATACCTGCGCATGTTGCTATCGGCGCTGCAAGTCCTATATTTGTAAGGCTCGCATCCGGCTGTATACTCATGTAATAGGCAAGAGGCAGTCTAACGAGCAATGTCTGGATAAGTCCCTGTATCATGACCCATAGTGACTTCTCATGTCCATTGAAATATCCTATCATGCTGAACAGCACCGCGGTAAGTATAGTCTCAGGTGCAAAGCCCCTCAGGTACTCGAAGCCCCTCTGTATAACAGCCGCGTCAGTGGTAAAGATTGATGTCAGTTTGTCACCAAAGAACCACACGCCAATGAATACCACCACGCCGACAGAGAGTCCTATGCCCATACCGGTAAGCATCGCTTTTCTCGCTCTGTCCTCTTTTCCAGCTCCAACATTCTGCGATACAAATGAAGCCATAGACTGCATAAGCGAACTTGGTACCAGCATGGCAAAGCTGACTATCTTGCAGGCAACGCCATATCCGGATGATGCCTCCAGGCCAAGTCTGTTGATAAATGCACACAGCGCTAGAAATGACATCTGCGTGAGAAATTCCTGCATTGCAAGCGGAAGTCCAACCGAGAGCAATCTTCTGCACTGTCTGTTTAATCTGAAATCTTTTCTTGCTATCTTAAATGGAAGCTTTTTCTTCTTCAGCAGCACACAGGCCGCAGCAATCATAGACAACCGCCTGGGCAACCACTGTTGCTATGGCTGCACCCGCAGCGTCAAGATGACATCCCGCAACCAGAATAAGGTCACCGATAACATTTACTATACATGCCACAAACACAAATATAAGAGGTGATTTGCTGTCTCCAAAACCTCTGAATATCGCGGTGAGCACATTGTAAGCCATAATGAAAAATATTCCGCCTCCGCATATCCTCACGTACGATGATGTAAGAGTGACCGCCTCTGCCGGTGCCTGCATCAACACGGACAAAGGTCTTGCAAACGTCACCATGACAACCGCCAGCACCACCGCAAGTATTGCAAATATAGTCGTGGCGCCTCCAAGAAGCTCTCCAATCTGATCCGTGTTCTTTTCGCCTATATATCTGGCAATAAGCACTGTGACACCCATAGCAAGTGCTGTTATCACAAATGTAACCAGATTGAGCACCTGGCTGCCCGTAGATACGGCTGAAAGTCCCGCCGTCGAACCGAATCTTCCAACCACCAGCAGATCAACCGCACCGTATGCAGCCTGAAGTATCAGTGCTCCAAGAATCGGTCCCATGAATGGGAGCATTTTTCTAATTATACTTCCCTGTGTAAAATCTGTTTTATCCTGTACACTCATCTTATGTCTTGACTCCTTTTGCTCATAACATCATAAATTTTTTCAATGGTCGCTATCATAATATCTGCATCTTCATCTGTGATATCGGTAAGAGACTCCCCCAGTCGTGTAAAATACTCGTCAACATATTTGCAAACCAGATCTCTGCCAGCCTGAGTGGTCCTTATATACACAATACGTCCATCCGCCTCTGAAGCCTTCTTTTCCACAAATCCGAGGCGTTCCATATCCTTTATCGTCTTTGTCACTCCCGGTCTTGGGAGTCCCAGTTCATCACTTATATCACTGACCTTTACCTCAGTCTCAGGCCTCTCAAGTCTCGTTATCACATCAAGATAATGTATATGAGTCGGTGTGACTCCATTTGGCAGCTTTGGCATCATATCTCTGACTCTCTTAGCTTGATAGCAGGCATCCATCACCTGTTTTATCTTTTCCTTTGTCATAGCATTCCTTCCTGTAAATTTATCAAATATTGTTTTATTATTATTTTGTGTAATTACTTAATGTAATTATCATTGGTAAGTATATTCATATTTTTCTTTTTGTCAAGGGGTATACAAACTCTTCATATGCCCGGTTAATACATTAGCCACAATGCATAAAAAATGCTCCACCTGATTCTCTCACAGATGAAGCATTTCATTATAAAACTTATTACTTGCGCCGTGCAACTTTACCAAAGCTCTCGTCAAGCCCTTTTTCTAACTACCTTTACTATCCCCACAACCGACTCGATCAGAACCACCGCCACAAATGGTATTCCTGCAAGTGTTATGGCGAACATCATGTATTCGATCCCATTCAGCAGATGCTCCCATCCTCCTGTAGCCTGCGGCACTATCCACATTTCATTCATAACCAGAGCACCAATCAGAAATCCCAGTATCAATCCACAGATCATCCACGCCGCACAGATTATGGCGACATCTTTCAGCCGCACAATCTGATTATCGTATATCCATTTTCTGAATATAATATACAGAATTACGCATATCAGGGGTACAGCAAATACAACGACCAGATTATAACTATCATTATATGTTTCTTCTATGTAATCAGACAGCGTCATAATGCTCCAGCATATGAGCTGTGCTATCAGACACAGTAATATTTTCTTCTTCATCTAGACCTCCTTTGGGGACGTTTTTCATGACAAAAGAAACGTCCCCACTTCACACAGCACCTGCATCGCACCGGAAAGCAGCATCACCCACACCGGATTTAGTTTGAATTTCCTGAGCAGAACAACACTCACTGCAAATATCACCACAAGATTCCACTTAGTTCCTGCGAGACTTATCATGTCGATACCAGTCCAGACCGCCGTCACGAATATCGAAACTCCCGCTGACGCGATCATAGCCACAACAGCCGGTCTTATGCCGCCGAGAATCTCCTGAAGAACATCCTGCTTGCGATATTTCAGATACAGCCTGACTATGACCGTTACAATGATACATGAAGGGAGTATACATCCGAACGTGGCAACCGCCGCACCGGCATATCCGGCCACCCGCAGCCCCACAAATGTCGCCGAATTGACAGCTATAGGTCCCGGAGTCATCTGGGATATAGTGATCAGGTCCGTGAACTCTGACATGGTCATCCACCCATGTATCTTCACTATCTGTCCCTGTATAAGCGGCATGGCAGCATAACCTCCGCCGAAACTGAAGAGTCCTATCTGGAAGAAACTTAGGAACAACTGCAAATAGATCATTATTCCATCCCCCCTTTGTCGGGATGTTTTTCAGGATTTCCGTCAGAAGTATCCTCTGTCTTTTTATGCCCACGCCCTCTTCTTTTCTCAAGCTGTCCTCTACAAACGCCGACAAGTCCACAGACAATTACTATGAACACAACATTTATCTCCAATATGTAGGATGCAACAAATGCAGCTATCATAATCAATATCCCCAGATCATCCTTCTGCTTTACTATGTCTGCTCCCATATCATATGTAACCGATGCTATGACCGCAGCAACTCCGGCCTGCATTCCCTCCAGCATCTCACTGATCACCCAGTTGCTCCTGAATGCGCTGTAACAGTAAGATATGATGGATATGATAATAAATGGCGGAATGATCGTTCCGACTATAGCCACCAGCGCCCCTGCTATGCCGCACAATTTATATCCCACCGCTATCGATCCATTTACTGCGATAGGTCCCGGCGACGACTGCGCTATTGCTACAAGATCAAGCATCTCATCCTGTTCTATCCAATGTTTTTCATCAACAAACTTTTTCTTCATAAGAGACACGATGACGTATCCACCCCCGAAGGTAAAGGTGCTCAGATATAATGTTGTTATTAATATCTTTAAAAGGGTCCTGCCCTTTCTTTTTTCTTTTTCCATAATAATCCCTAGGGGACGTTCCCTGATACTTACAATAGTCTGAATTTCTTCGCAAACTTTACGATGAGGCCTCCCTTTGGCATGTTGAGGAGCTCCTCTTCAGTGTAGCCTCCGACTTTGAGAATAGCCACCGCATAGAATATTATCGCCACAAATACAGCAACAAACATTGAGATGACCCAGTTTCCGATAAGCTTTCGGCAGCCCTCATATACAATGATCGTGACAACGCCCATGAAGATAGATGCTATAGTCGGTGCAACATATATTCTCCTGTTGTCCATCCTGCCGGTCTTGTACTTTGTAAGTGAACGCTGGTTAAATATACATATGAGCAGTGAATTTACTATGGAACCTAGAACCAGAGCATACAGTGCCCAGTCAGTACAATACAACATGATCACAAGGACAACCACATGTATCACCAGTGCAAGTGTGGCATTGATAACCGGCGCCATCACCTTGCCCATCGCCTGAAGCACACTGTTTGTCACAGTGGACTGTGCAAAGAACACGATGGATATAAATCCAAGATACATACACTTAGCCGCCATCGGATCTGCTCCCGAAAACAGGAGCTGTATGATTGGTTTTGCCAAAACTCCCATTCCAACGGCACATGGTATCGTGACAAGCATAGACATACTGAGTGCCTGATTGAGAAGTCTGTTCGTCTTTTTCATATCATTTTGTGCATACGCCCCTGATATTCCAGGAATGTATGCGATTCCTACTGAAGCTGCTATGGCAAGCGGAAGGTTCGTGAGGACCGTGTACTGTCCAGAATAAATACCGTACAATTTCGCCATTTCCAGCGAATCCATTCCCTTCATCTTCATGACAACATAAAATACCTTCATATCTATAGGGGTCAATACATTGTACACCACCGCAGCCACCACGATTGGAGTGACTGTTGCTATGATGATTCTAAACAGCTTTCCATAGGATTCTGTGTCCGGGCTTGTATCCATTTTCACAGACTCCATGATGCCTTTTCTTCTCTTCGCATATGCGAACAGTATAAATATCAATCCCCCAAGGACTCCGGCACCTGTACCCATGGCACTTCCCGCAGATCCGTACTTTGCATGTTCTGTGGTTCCCGCAGCAAATGGTCTTGCAAGCATGTACGCTGCAATTATACTTACCGCGGCATTCACAAGCTGCTCTATGATCTGGGATATAGATGTAGGCACCATGGTATTGTAGGCCTGCAGATATCCTCTGAATATGGCTAGGAATCCTGATATAAATATGGTAGGTGCAAGTATCTTAAGACTGAGCACAGCATTTGGCTGATCACTGACAAACCACTCAGCACCAAAGTATGTGATGAGTGCCGCCACAGCTCCTGCTATCACTACATATATAAATGTACAATAATAAATACGTCTGGCACTTTTGTACTGTCCCATTGCTATCTTGCCTGCGACGAGTTTCGATACCGCAGTTGGGATGCTATATGTTGCTATCATGATGACCATTGCATATATGGCATATGCTGATCCATAATACCCATTTCCTTCATCCCCAAGTATCTGATACAGAGGGGATCTGTACAGCAGACCTATGATCCTTGACACGATTCCAGCGCCAGCCAGAATCCCCGCCTGAAGTGCCAGATTACTTCCTTTTCCTGATAGCTTGCCTTTCTTTTCCGCACCAGTGTTTGTACTCATATTTAACTCCTTATTGCCATTTCTATATCTATATTGTAAAATTCAAGTGTTGCATGCATGACCAAGTCACGCATATGCGCCACTGAACAATTTCCACAAACTATATATATACCAATTTTATGCTGCTAATTCAACCATAATATTTATAATCACTTCATATATTATGACGCAATATACCACAAGGAGGTATTTTACTATGGAATATTCATCACTTCCAAAGGATCCCATGGTCCTTCTCAGTTTCATCAACACAAAGCTCAGAGACGATTATCCAAGCTTTGACGAATTGTGCAGTTCTCTATGCGTTGATGCGGATGGTATAAAGAAAAAGCTTGCAACCATAGATTATTCATACGATGAAAAAAAGAACAGATTTGTGTAAAAGCAAATCTGTTCTTTTATCTTATGTAATACAGAGACTCAGACTTTCTTCCCCGTATTGATATTCTTTTTTATTTGTGTGGATCTCCGGCTCCGGTATCCTCAGTCTGGTCTTCTCCAGCAGTTTGCTTTCCAGTATCATCTGGATCACGCCCGGTACTTTCATCATTTTCCACAATATTTTTTGCTAGCTTTTCAGCATCCGCCCTGCTGGCAACGCTCTTCATAACATGCATGAATTTATCAAGGATACTGATCGGATCATCATCGGACTCATCTTCATCACCATCCTGATCATCTATATTCTGTGCCGTCTCTTTCTTTGAGTATTCATCGTCAGGTAGATCTGATGGATACTGAAGCATATGCTGTTTCTGCTTGAGCTTTCTCTTATTCTCACGCTCTTCCTGTTTCTGTTCTGGAGTCTTTTTCTTGAATCTTATGTCCTCTTCCTCTTCTGTCCTGTATATCGGTTCACCCGTCTCCTCATCAATCCTCTTTATCTTCTCATACTCAGAGGTCTTGAATGCCAGGTTCTTATCCTGCAGCTTTGCAGTACATGTCCTGTTGATATACATATAACAGCACGCAAATACAGGAACGCCCAGGAGCATTCCAAAGAATCCAAACAGGCCTCCACCCACAATAACCGCGGTAAGTACCCAGAAACTTGAAAGTCCTGTGGTATCACCAATGATCTTCGGTCCAAGAATATTCCCATCAAACTGCTGCAATATAAGTATAACAAGAAGCAGCACCAGACTCTTGATCGGATCGGCTATAAGTACGATAAAGAAACAAGGTATAGCGCCTATGATCGGTCCAAAGAATGGTATGACATTTGTCACTCCCACAATAACACTTATCAGCACTGCATATGGCAGATTGAGTATTGTAGAAACTATAAACATTATCAATCCAATTATAAGTGAATCAAGTATCTTGCCATTGATAAACTGTCCAAATATCCTGTACATCTCTGAAAGACCATCAAGGATATTATTCGCATTCTTTACCTTGAACACAGCATATATGATCTTCTTTCCCCTTGATGCTAGATATTCTTTATTTGCCATCACATATATAGAAGCCACTATACCTATAAGGAAATTATACAGGAATTTCAATCCGGAAAATACTCCGCTTCCTATATTCACCACGATCTTGTCTACATTAGGCATGATCTTTGTGTTCAACATATCCTGCAGCTTCAGATATGCTGTATTCATATACTTGTTCAGCTCATCCTCAGGGATATTGAGTTTTTGGAATTTCTCATTGATGTTCTCCACCATATTCTGCAGGTTGGAATAATAATTATCCATATTGCCAACCAGCTGCTTGATAC
>ENA-OROM01001810-OROM01001810.1-human-gut-metagenome-genome-assembly--contig:-NODE-1810-length-17755-cov-3.808362_pt1 | contig 17755 bp, 18 predicted proteins | sample MGYA00242129_ERZ509050 | MGnify/ENA primary metagenome ERZ509050 (study PRJEB26280, sample SAMEA2338701) | human gut metagenome | biome: human gut; feature: human-associated habitat; material: faeces...
TGGAAATGGAACAGCGGGTGTTGGACAGACAGCCGGATTCTGTGCTGCTGCGGGCGGAATGGATGTATGATTACATTTCACCGAGAGGCAATTATCTATTGAATGTCCTCAATGCAAAAGAGACGCTTACTTTTGGACGTCAGTATCGTGGGATCACTTATCTGCGTGAGGTATGTGAAAATCTGGAGCGGATTGTAAAATTACCGGAGAATGGACTGCAGCAAAGCGGGAAGCTGTCAGGCGAGACGGTTCTTGCAGAAAATCAACCAGGTGAGCAGGATGTTATATTGCAGCTTCCGGGTGGAGTTTACAATTTTGGAAGTGAGACAACACAGTCCATGTATGAGATTACGAAGGAATTTTTGCAGATCACAGGAAGCAGGCAGCAGGTACAAGAAGGTTCTCTGGTGCACAATCTCTGGATGGACTGCAGCAAAGCTGCACAGTACGGCATCGTATTTAGTGATGTGATGGGTGGATTGAGGCGGTGTCTTGCCGATTATGGACTGTTACAATGAAGATATCTATGTAAAACTAAAATGATTATCCGATGTTAAAATGATCAATAAATTACAGGTGATAGATGATGTTAAAAGAAATGATGAATACAAGACAGGCGGTGAAGTCTGTCGAAGGATATAACACGCTTTCAAGACGCGAACAGGATAAGATTGCAGGGGAATCTGGGTTGCTGATCTGTTGGATATTCGGCCCAATGCTGCTGTTAATTCCATTGTATTTCCTGCTTCCAGAGGCATGGTTTGAGAACTGTCTGGGATCCGCTACATTCCTCTCTATTGCAGGACTATTTGTTGGGCTGTATCAGGTAGAGAAAAACCGCCAGATTCAGGATGAGGGTAGTGCAATCGGAGCGGCATTAGTATTCTTTTTCGTAGTATTTGGATTTGGATGTCTCTGGCAGGTACATTTCCTTCTTGCGATTGCATTTGCGGCTGCACTGATTTGGTATGCAAAGGTGTATATAACCGAAGCAGACAAATACAACAAGTACATAAGAGAAGTAAAAGGGAAGTTTATCGGGTACTACTGCCGGTTTCCGAAAACCAAGTATCCTGAAATTGTCGCACTGTTTAAGATTCATGGGATAAAACGCATGGATGTCTGTATTTATAAAGAACCTATGCTGACCAATCTTCCGTATCAGAATGAATACGAACGCTTAACGAAGCAGATGGAAGCAGAACAGGGTGCATATGCTGAGAAGCTATTTGAACCGGTTGTAAAACATTTTTTGGATGTCACGGGCTTGGAGATTGGAAAAACCTACACGTTAAAGCAGCATCCAGTTATCCGTTCCAAGATTTCGTATCTCGTGACACTCACAGATAACTTGAGCAGCGAAAACGGATTCGTAACGACAAAAGAGGGTCTTTCCTTCTTTGCAGAGGAAGAAAGAAAACGGAAGGAAGAAGCGGACAGAATTTTTCAGGAAGCAGAGAAGAAGCGGCAGGAAGATGCTGCAAGAAAACAGCAGGAACAATGAGTGAGATGCCAAATTATCATATCAGTGAAAATGCAACGGCTGGAATAGGAATCTGTGTTTTGATTGTTTTAATTGCAATTGCAGTAACGATTTTTATTCTTTGTGGTATGAAAACAAAGAAATATGAATTTATGGAAAAGGAAGACATAGAGACTGCCTATGGAGTAAGCGGCATGGTGAAGGAAAAAAGAGATGCTTATCACAGTCCGTATGTGACTCAGCTTGTCATCGGAATTACATGCTGCATATGCTCTGTGATTCCTTTATTTGGAACACTTGCGGTATCTGAAAGTGATTTTTATATGGTTTCAGCGGTATGTATGCTTCTAGCACTTGTTGCAATCGGAACCTATTTTATTGTGAGAAGTGCTGCCAAAATGAATGCGGTGAACCAGCTTCTGGAGGAAGAAGATTACACCAGACAGAAAAAACATGAAAACAAAAAGATGTCTGGCCCGGTAACTGTTTACTAGCTAATTGCCACAGTCATCTATCTTGCATGGAGCTTTACAACTAATGACTGGGACAGAACATGGATCATCTGGCCGGTAGTCGGTGTATTATTCCCGGCGTTTTATGCGATCGTGAATGGGATCAGGAAGAAATCGTAAAGAATATTGTGGAATAAAGAATCAGAGGATATAATAGAGAGAGAAATGTGAAATAATTCTGGAAAGGAGTAACAATTATGCCACAAAAAATGAACGGATTATTGCAAACTTATATTTCAGAAATAAAAAAAATATACGGTACACATTTATCAAAGATTATTCTGTATGGGTCCTATGCCAGAGGAGATTTCAGACCAGACTCAGACGTAGATATTATGATATTGTTAGATTTGTCAGATTTAGATTTGAAGAAGTACAGCAAGGAACTTTCCTATATGACTTATGATTTCAATTTAGATAATGATATCGATATAAAACCGATTGCGAAGAGTGAGAGCCATTTTAAAAAATGGGTTGTTAATTATCCATTTTATGAAAATGTGAACAAGGAGGGAGTGGTTTTGTATGGAGCAGTATAATGAGAAGATAGGGACAAGAAAAGACCTTGTGTCATATCGTATAGAGACGGCAAAATCTGATCTGAAGTCTGCAAAGATATTATTAAATGCAGGTGAATATAAAGGCGCAAATAACAGAGCCTATTATGCAATTTTTCATGCGATAAATGCAGTTCATGCATTAGATGGAAGGGCATTTAAACGTCATAAAGATGCAATTGCCAATTTCAATAAAGATTATGTTAAGACAGAGATTTTTCCGCGAGAAGTGGGTAGAAAAATCGGTGAGGCAGAAGAGATACGGCATGCCAGTGATTATGATGATTTTTATATTGCAAGTAAAGAAGAATCAGAGCGGCAGATTGCAGTTGCAGGAGAATTTATAGAGTTAGTAGAAAAGTATTGTATGGAACATAATATTTCATAAATGAAAATATCTGGCGAGAAATTATATTTTCGGTCAGATATTTTTATTTTGTGCAAAAATCATTGACCTTATAGTCACTACACCCTTTATAATGAACCAAAAATCAGAGAGAAAAGGCAGGGTGGCAATTATGAAAAACATCAAAGAGGCAGAAGCAGAGGGCGGAATTAACAAACAGAACATCCGTTATTATGAAAAAATGGGTTTGCTTCATCCAGACAGAAATACGATAAACGGATATCGGAAATATTCAGAGGAAGATATCAGACGGCTGAAATTCATTTATCTGTTCTGAAAACTGGATATGCCTTTAGAAGAAATACGAAATCTGCTGGACGGAGCAATTGATCTGCCGACAGCGCTTGCACAGCAGAAAGACAGATTAAAAGCGGAGCAGGAGAGGATACAGGGAGCAATTTTATTTTGTGAGGGGATTCAAGAGAGAAAACTGGAAGAGTTAGACGTAGATAACTGCCTGCAGAAAATGGAGGCAGAAGAGAAGCGTGGCAGTCTTTTTGCAAACATTCTTTATGACTATAAAAGAGTGATAAAAGGTGAATCTATTCGTGTCTGTTCTGGGTTGTTGGAGTTATCTATATGCTTATTTATGCGAAAAAGAAATTTTAAAAGCTCTTTTGTATTTCTTACAAAAGCGTTACAATAAACATAATAAGCAACGAAAATATGACAGGCAATGCCGGGCAGGCAGTGACGGGGAACATATAGTGAACGTCAGCCGATAACAGAAAAGCAGGAGGACTTCATGGGAAATTATCTGAATCCGGGAAATGACATGTTCTATAAGATGGTTCATTCCGAAATCTATGTGGATAAAACAGGTTTGATCGGGTATTGTAACCATGTGATCAACACAATGCAGAGATACATCTGTGTCAGCAGACCGAGACGTTTTGGAAAATCAATGGCAGCTAACATGTTGTCCGCATATTATAGCAGAGAATGTGATTCGGAAAAACTGTTTGAAGGATTGGAAATTTCAAAAGAGAGCGGATTTAAAAAGCATTTAAATCAGTACGATACTATTTTTTTGAATATGCAGGAATTCTTAAGCAGAACCGGTGATGTTGACAAGCTGATCGACCGGATCAAAAAGCTGGTGATCCGGGAACTGAAAGCAGAGCATCCGGATGTGGATTATTTTGACGATACAGACCTTGTGGAATCCATGCAGGATATTTACAGAGAGAAGAAGATTCCGTTCGTAGTGATTATTGATGAATGGGACTGTATTTTCAGGGAATACAAGCAGGACAAAGAAGCGCAGGAGAAATACCTTAATTTTCTGAGAGATCTGCTAAAAGATAAAGGATATATTCACCTTGCGTATATGACAGGAATTCTGCCAATCAAAAAGTATGGGACGCATTCTGCGTTAAATATGTTTGATGAATTTTCCATGATCAGTCCCGGACCACTTGCATCTTATGTGGGATTCACGGAAACAGAAGTAGAAGCATTGTGCAGACAATATAAAGCAGACATGTCAGAGGTGAAAAGCTGGTATGATGGTTATTCCTTTGAAAAAGAGAAATCCATTTACAGTCCGAGATCGGTTGTGAACTGTATGCGTTTTGAAAAAATAGAAAATTACTGGAATCAGACAGAAACATTTGAAGCGTTACAGTTTTACATTGATATGAACTTTGACGGACTGAAAGATGATGTGTTAAGCATGATCGCCGGGGAAAAAGTACCGGTGAATACGGGCAGTTTTACAAACGATATGACGACTTTCCGCACCGAGGATGATGTCCTGACACTGTTGATCCATCTAGGCTATCTGGGGTATGACTCGAATGAAAAATGTGTGTTTATTCCAAATAATGAAATAAGAAGTGAGTATGTGAATGCGGTGTCTGTGTCTGACTGGGGAGAAGTATCACAGGCACTGAAAAATTCCGCAGACATATTGAATGCCATCTGGCAGAGAAGACCGGAACAGGTTGCAGAAGGAATCAGACAGGCTCATTTTGAGACGTCACATATTCAGTATAATGACGAAAATGCATTAAGCTATACAATCTCGCTGGCATTATACGCTGCAAGAAATTTTTATACTGTGCATTGTGAACTGGCAGGGGGAAAAGGATTCGCAGATATGGTATATATTCCAAGAAAAAAATACCCGGAGAAACCGGCACTTGTGGTCGAATTAAAATGGGATAAGAGCGCAGCCGGTGCAATCAGCCAGATCAAAGAGAAAGAATACTGCCAGAGTCTGGAAGAATATCAGGGAAACCTATTGCTTGTCGGGATTAATTATGATGTGAAGACAAAGGAACATTCCTGTGTGATTGAGGAATTCGTAAAATAGGCTGACTTATTGCAAGAAAAAAGGAGAGAAAGTGTCCCTTTAAAGGGATACATTCTCTCCTTTTTGGAAAGATACCATTAAAACATAATTTTTCCTTTGTGTTTTAATAATCTTGCACCGTTTACGATCAAAAGGATTCCGGAAACAATTCCGCCAACAAGAACGCAGATCCCGATTGCAAGATTTGCAGCACCTGTGGAACTCATTGTTTTATAAATCTTTTCTTCCATGTATGATACCCTCCTCAAGTTATTGACAAGTATAGTTCTTTTTCATCTGCATTTGTGATTGCTGGTAACACACCAGTGAAATATTAACTTTATATTACCATTTTTCTGAAAAGAAAACAATGATAATCTGCAAGCTGTTCCAAAGCTCTCCACATCTGTGGTTACTGGAACGAGGCACGAGCGAACTGTAACCATCTGTGAGAACGTCATGGATTCCAGTGATCTGCCCCGGAAAGCACATTCTCTTTGGAAAAATGTTCTGCCTGTACGGCATCTAATTCACAGACATATTCTGCCCGGTGTGGATAAGGTATGCATCTGCCGTCAATACAGTGGATATCATCGTTTAGGGAACGGTTATTGGATGTTGTGTCTGCGCTGGATGCGGGGTAATTTCTATATTCTGCGTACAAAACCGTATTTCGTGCATCCTCTTTCTTCCAGTCATGAAAACCGCATTCATGAATATGATTTCCCAATGCACATTCAAGAAAAACGGTTTTAGCATAATTGCGCCATGGTCTTCCGAGATAGACAGAATTAGGCGGGCAGTCCTTTGAGATAAGTTTACAGTTGGAAAATACATATCCGTATTCCTGACTTTCCGGTGTGGAGGCGGCAGTAATGTAGCCCTGAATGTCATTTACATTCGTAGTACGACACAGGGATTCTATCACGCAGTTTTCAAAATAAGCAGTGGCACTTCCAAAAATAAAATCAATGTCGCCACAGATATAACAGTTCTTATAATATTGTCTGCCGTTGATCCTTGGGGCAAATTGTTTTGGACCGATAAAACCGTCAGGCTCGATCTCTTTTGGCGGAAGCGGTCCGGTGAAAAGGGTATCCTGATGTCCAATCAGACGGCAGGAATCAATCACAAGCCGGTCACCATCGGCATAGAGCGCGATTGCCTGTCCGTGTGTGAGAGAATCGCCCGATGCATTTTCAATTGTGAGATTTTGCAGTGTGACGTCATGCGTATCAATGAAAACAGAGTAGGAGCGGAAAGTTCCGAGTTTTCCAATATCAGCCATGGGAGCAAGGGCGTAATCATCATAAGTCAGGACGACATCTTTATTTGACTTGCCAGTGCCGAGGATCGTCAGATATGGTTTATTGATAGTTATTTTTTCATGGTAAATGCCGGGTGCAAGATAAATGCAGGCCGGTTCATTAAGATCCATCGGAATGGCATCAAGTGCCGCGCTGATGGTCGGATAGACAGAAGAGTCTGCGGGGGTTCTGGATACATATAAAGTGCGCATTGAAAATAATGGTTGGTTCATTCCATGTGTTTTATGGAAAACCATGCTCCTTTTTGATTATTTTAAATATAATGTAGTATACAAAAATTGTAAAATCAAGTATTTCGAGTATAATAAGAATATAATTAAAAGCGATGCATGCTGTGAAGCATGCAGAGTGTCAGAATGCGTTACCATAGAGCAGAAGAAAATGAGGTGAAAACAGATGAACTTTGATCATAAACCACACAGGGGTGATAAACTTCAGCCGCTGGATGAAATTTCAGGATATAAGGTGCGGCCCGGATTTTATGACAGGAATGGTGCGGCGCAGGCGGCGAATGGAGTCAGTTTTACCATCCATTCCATGGGAGCGACCGGATGTACACTGTTATTGTTCCGCCCGAAAGAACAGGAGCCATTTGCAAAAATACGTTATCCGGAAACTTACTGTATTGGAAGCACATATTCCATGCTGGTATTTGGGTTAAATATCGAAGAGTTTGAATATGCGTTCCAGCTGGATGGACCATATGATGAAAAAAAAGGACTGCGGTTTCATAAAGACAATATCCTGCTTGATCCATACGCCCGGGCAGTGACAGGGCAGAGACACTGGGGAGAGCGCCCGGAAGGTGGAAAAGACTTTGTATACCATGCCCGGGTAGTGGAAAATAATTTTGATTGGGAAAAGAGCTGTTTTCTGAATCATCCGTTTGAAGATCTGGTCATTTATGAAATGCATGTGCGTGGTTTCACAAGAGATGCATCCTCCGGCGTGAAAGCACCAGGTACTTTTGAGGGCTTGAGGGAAAAGATCCCTTATCTGAAAGATCTCGGGATCAATGCAGTGGAGCTGATGCCTGTTTTTGAGTTTGATGAGATGGAAGATACCCGTGTGGTGGACGGAGAACGTCTGTATAATTACTGGGGATACAACACGGTCTGTTTTTTTGCGCCCAACACAAGTTATACTTCAGTGGTGGAACATAACCATGAGGGTGATGAGTTAAAGAATCTGATCTATGAACTGAAAGCAAATGGAATAGAGGTTATTTTGGACGTTGTATTTAACCATACAGCGGAGGGAAATGAGAAGGGACCATGTTTTTCCTTTAAAGGAATTGACAATAATATCTACTATATGCTGACACCGGATGGATATTACTACAACTTTAGTGGATGTGGAAATGTCATGAACTGTAACCATCCGATCGTGCGTAAATTTATCATTGACTGTCTGAGATACTGGGTCATCAATTACAGGGTGGATGGATTCCGGTTTGACCTTGCATCTATTTTAAGCAGAGACCAGAATGGTGCACCGATGGAAAATCCACCTATTTTACAGGGACTTGCATGCGATCCGATTCTCGCAAAAGCAAAGCTGATCGCCGAGGCATGGGATGCCGGTGGTTTATATCAGGTGGGCAGTTTCCCATCCTGGAACCGTTGGGCAGAGTGGAATGGAAGATACCGTGATGACATGCGCCGCTTTTTGAAGGGCGATGGCGGCATGGCGGGTACAGCGATCACACGAATTACAGGATCAAGAGACCTATACGATCCGGCACACCGCGGAATCAGTGCATCCGTGAATTTCCTGACCTGTCACGATGGATTTACTTTATATGATCTGTATTCTTATAATATGAAACACAACGAGAAAAACGGCTGGGGAAATACAGACGGCGATAACAATGGAAACAGCTGGAACTGTGGAACAGAAGGAGCAACAGACGATCCGGAAATCGAGGGATTGCGCCGACGCATGGTAAAAAATGCGTTTGCAACATTGATGTGCAGCCGCGGACCGGCGATGTTTTTTGCAGGAGATGAATTCTGCAATACACAGTTTGGAAATAACAACTCTTACTGTCAGGATAATATCACATCTTGGCTGGATTGGAACCGACTGGAAGAATACAAAGAAATCCACGATTTCTTCCGCTATATGATCCGCCTGCGGAAAGATAATGCGATCCTGCGTAAGACTACAAAACCGGCGGCATGTAAACTGCCGGAGATCAGTATCCACAATGGTTTCCCATGGAATGGCGGTACAGATAATAACAGCCGGCTGATCGGTATTATGTATGCAGGGAGAGATGAGAATGATATCCGTGATGATATTGTGTTCTACTGTATGAATGCATATTGGGAAACACTGATTATGCAGCTTCCGGAGCTTCCAATGGGCATGCAGTGGAAAGTCTGTGTCAACACATTCCTTCCATATGAAGATGGAAAAAATGTGGAAGAACAGACAGAGTTTTATTATAAAAAATCATTAAAAGTTCCGCCGAGGACAGTCATGATCCTGACCGCCGAGGAAAACCAGTAAACATGATCATGATTTGCTGGAATCCTCACAATTATTTTTAAGTAGCTGGCTGATAAGGTCGGCTGCGATTTTTTTGTCAGAAGGACGCAGATGACGATAATTATCAATAACCACCGCTTCCTCTTTGTCGTGGATCCCATTCCCAATCTGAAGCAGTGCTGACCGGTCTGTAATATAGTCGACGGAAACCCGCAGATAGTCAGCAATTTCACATATCACATCATCCGGAACATGAAGATATTTGCCATGCAGATACCCATTCAGCGTGGTTGGGGAAATGGCGAGATCCTGTGCCATTTTTCGCTGTGTGATTCCGTTTTCCTCCATTAATAAGAGTACACGTTCTTCTTGAATTTTCATTAGTGAGAGCTCCTTTTCGTTAAATTAAAAGGATTTTAGCTCACTTGACTGGTAAATATTGGAAAGTACCGATTTTCTGAATTTATTCTTAAAATCTAAGAAAAAAGACGATGGCTAAATCCAGCCACCGTCTAATGTTATGATTTGACCTGTCAGATATTCATTTCCTTCGGCAAGCGTCAGAACAAGGGAGGCAACCTCCTCCGGCATTCCGAATCTTCCGGCTGGAATTTCATCTGTTAATGCAGCACGTTCTTCTTCGGAAAAGCATGCATTCATCTGTGTGTCGATGCAGCCGCATGCAATGGCGTTTACCTGAATATTGCTTGGTGCAAGTTCCTTGGCAAGACCTCTGGTAAAAGAATTCATTCCTCCCTTGCAGGCGGAATAGGCTACTTCACAGGAGGCTCCAACATTTCCCCAGACAGAGGAAATATTAATGATTTTTCCGGATTTTCTGGAAAGCATATGAGGAATCGCCAGTTTACAGGTGGAAAATACGGAAGTGAGATTCACACCCAGAATATGATTCCATTCATCGATCGTCATGTCAGTTAGCAGACCGACATATGAGATCCCGGCATTGTTGACTAACACATCGACACCGTGAAAACGCTGCTCAATATGTGAAAAAAGCTGTGTCACATATTCGAAATCAGAGATGTCACCAATACTTGCAAGGACATCTACGGAATAGTCTCTTTCCAGATCGTTTTTTAAATGTAAAAGTTCTGTTTCACTTTTGGAGCAGGTGATGATAAGGTTATAACCTGCTTTTGCAAAAGCAACAGCGATTGCACGTCCGATACCACGTGACGCACCGGTAATTAGAACTGTTTTTTTCATGCCATTATATCTTTCTTCATAGCTTCCCTATCGTTATCATAGAACTGGGTCAACAGGGCGAGAAGCTTCATTTTGCGGTATTCCTCTTTGCTCACAAGTGGTTGATAGTAAGAGTAACGTCCTTTCTGATAAGAAGCCAGAAAGCCTTTTTTCTTAGCTCTTGCAAGAAAAGTAGATACTGTCTGTGGTTTCCAGGCAGTATGATAGCGCTCGTTTGTCTGAGTCATGACTGCTGCTAAATCTAATTCAGCCTCATTGTTCCAGATAATTGTCATTATCATTTCTTCACAGGCTGACAATTCTATATTCTTCATAGTGTCATCTCCTTTTTCGCTTGTCCGATTATTATAGCATATTGCCAGCAGCAAAACAGCCACAAATTGCTGTTATAATGTGAATTTTTTGTTAAATTTTATATTTGTAGTATGTTTGGGTGAAATTTTGTGTGAAAGTAATAAAAAAAGGATATTGATGTGATATCAATATCCTCTCAGTCAGTCGGAATGACGTGATTCGAACACGCGACCTCTTCGTCCCGAACGAAGCGCTCTACCAAGCTGAGCCACATTCCGATATATTCGGTTGCACGACCAAAACCGTACTTTGTTATATTAGCATAATTAAATGCAATTGTCTAGAAAAAAATGAATGTTTTTGCAGGTAATTATGTTTACAATTAAATTTGGATGTAGTATTCTTTGATGAGGTGATACATAACGGTCACTGTAAAAAGAATAAATACAGAGAATAGAAAAAGGAGAACTTATGGGAAGAGATGTCATTATTGCCTGTGATTTTAACAGCAAAGAAGAAGTAGTGAGCTTTTTAAGCAAATTTCAGGATGAAAAGCCATTTGTAAAAATCGGAATGGAACTTTTTTACGCAGAAGGACCTGAGATCGTCAGAACAATTAAGAAGATGGGACATAAGATTTTCCTTGATCTGAAATTACATGATATTCCAAATACAGTCAAAAAATCCATGGCAGTATTATCAAACCTTGATGTTGATATGTGCAATGTTCATGCGGCAGGAACCAAAGCGATGATGTCCGCAGCGATTGAGGGACTGACAAGAGCAGACGGAACGAGACCTCTGCTGATCGCTGTGACACAGCTTACCTCCACAAGTGAGGAAGTGATGCAGGAAGAATTGTGGATTGACAAACCGATTGACAAAACAGTGATGCATTATGCAAAAAATACAATGGAAGCAGGGTTAGATGGTGTGGTATGCTCTCCATTAGAGGCAGGAAAAGTACACGAAGTATGTGGAGAAAAATTCCTTACCATCACACCGGGCGTGCGTTTTGCAGACGGAGATGTAGGAGATCAGAAGCGTGTGACAACACCTGCAAAAGCAAAAGAGCTTGGCTCTGATTATATCGTAGTCGGCAGACCGATCACACAGGCAGCTGATCCGGTAGCGGCATACAGAAGATGTGTTGCTGAATTTGTAGGCTAGTATACGGAGACATTTATAGTTTACACAGCTAGGTTGTAGCAGGAATATGTCAGTGCAATGGTAAAAACAAAAATTGTCGTGCCCGGTAACGCACGACAATTTTTACTTTATGCAGTTTTTGTAAGTTAAGAAAGAGGGAAACAATGGAAAACAAAAAAGGAATCAGCGGAAGCACCTTAAAAATGATTGCGATCGTGGCAATGGTGATCGATCATATTGGTGCAGCAGTATTGGCAAGACTTTTAATGGTAAATGGTTTGGGTGAACTTGACCAGACAAATGCAGATGCAATTATGCAGTGGCTTTCAGCAAATGGAGCGCTGTATTGGACATACACGGTCATGCGAATGATCGGACGTGTGGCGTTTCCAATCTTCTGCTTTTTGTTGGTGGAGGGATTTCTACATACGCATGATCTGAAAAAATATGCGATGCGGCTTGGACTGTTTGCGTTGCTCTCAGAGATACCGTTTGATCTGGCATTCAGCAGCAAAATACTCGAATTCAATTATCAGAATGTCTTTTTTACACTATTCATTGGTTTGCTGACGATGATCGCTTACCGTGCAGTGGAAGAAAAAGAAGAGTGGAATCAGGCGTTGAAGGTGATCTTGTATATCCTGATCGTGGCAGCAGGAATGGCACTGGCGTATTTTTTAAAGACCGATTATGCCGAAAAAGGTGTATTCTGTATCATGGTCTTATACATTTTCCGCAAGAAAAAAATGTGGCAGATCATCGCAGGATGCGCATCATTCATCTGGGAGACACCGGCGCTGTTCGGTTTTATCCCGATCGCATTTTATAACGGAACCCGCGGCTGGAAGATGAAATATTTCTTCTATATTTTCTACCCGGCACACTTATTGATTTTATATCTGCTTTGCTATTTCATGGGAATCAGCGGATATTCAGCGGTTTAGCTTTTGATAGAAAATGAAATACAAGCTTGACATAATACAAAAGGGGCAGGAATCGTGAATATATATGACACAAATGAATCAGTGGAATTGTACGACAACCGCGGAATTGAAATGGCAAGAAAATGTATACGGAGAGCAAAGAGAGAGTGTGCGCTCAGATATCTGATTTTACTGTTATTATTTGCTCTTGGTATGGTGGATAAAATACTGTTTCCACAGATAGAAATAAAGCTTTCAAGCTACATTCTTCTTTATGTTATATGCATGTTTTCTATGATGGGGTTTCGCATTTTCCATAATGGAATTGTCGCAAAGCGGATGAAGGATTTTACGCTGCAGGAAAAGCACGATTATAATCTGGTCATCTATCGCGAAAATCATAATAAAAAATTTTTTTTAAAGAGTATAACCCTGCTGACAATGGCCAAGCAGGACATCCTGATGGAAAAACCATTGGCTGCAAAACAGGCACTTTCCCAGATTGCGGTAGAAAGTCTGGAAAAAAATGTATTGAAGACCTATTATTTTCTGCTTGCAGCAGCATCATTTCGTGCGAGGGAGGATAGCTGGCAGATCGAACTGGAGCATTGCGCTGCGGTGCCTTCTAAGACCGTTAAGCTGTCGGATGATGAATTACAGGAGATTTTCAGAAGCGGGGATCAGACCAGGCTGATGGACACTGTAAAAACGTGGGAGATCATGGCAGAACAGGACACAAAAACAGAGCCATATCTGAATCTTTGGTTTGGAATATTGATGGCTGCAACTGCCGTCGGTTATGGAATCTGGACATTTGTTGTGGGAAGTTCAGATAGTTATTATAATTTTATGCTTATTGGGGCAACGCTGCTTTTAGTGGGCTTGTGGATTTTAGTCAGTGTAAGGATTGTTTATCTTCTGAGACGTTCCCAAAATAAGGGGAAGGGACTAGGAAAAAAGAAGGGAATAAGATTTTTAACTATTTTTATCCTCGTGCTGATGTGGTGCTTTATTGTAGGATTGAGTCTTGTGATTTTTGTGGGTGCAGGAAGTGATATACATACACAATGGGAAGCAATGAAGACGGGGAGGCAGCAGGAAAGCCAGGATGAAACATATCATAATGGCACAGAGATTTCCACAGAAGCTGACATAAAAAATCAGGAAACTGAAAACACAGAGACGGCATCAGAAATAATAGAAGATACGGAACTTAAACCGGATCAGAGCAATATAGTGAAATCTGGACCGATCACAGACAGTGAGTATGCGTCTTTCCAGATCACAGCAGATGCATCTTCTGTGGAAGGCTTTGATGTGTTTGATGATTATGCTGAGACAATGGAAAAGAATTTCATTGGCACATGGTATTGCCCGAGCTGGGGCATGGCGTTCCGTATTCAGGAAGACGGTGCTTATATTTATACATTAGAATCTGAAAATATAGGATTTTGTAATCAGGAACCATATGTATGGGAACTGACAGACCGCTCCCAACAGGGGTTATGCCCAAGACTCAGCTTTTATTATGATGATAGCAAGGCTGGAGATATGTTTACATGCTATGTAGCAGGCTGTACAGATGATTATTTCTGGTGTAATCTGCAGGAAATGGTTTGGTACAGGCAATAGGTGTAATTTTGTGGATGAATTGAGAGTAAAAAGGAGGGCAGCATTTCCACTTCCGAAATGCTGCCCATATATTTTAACCATGTGGATACGGGAGAAAACGGAACCCACGGCTGGAAAATGAAATATTTCTTCTATGTTTTCTATCCGGCGCATTTACTGCTCTTATATCTGCTTTGCTATTTCATGAGAATCAGCGGTTATTCAGCGGTTTAAAATGTGGAATGCTTAAAAGTTTTATAAGAAATTATGCGGCAGATTATTAAGAATGATTAAGAAAAGCTTGATTGAATCCCGGACTTTCTTTTTGTAACATGAATTCAGACAGGAAGTACTGAATCATTACAAAAAGAAAGCCGGGGATGAAAAATGAGCCAGAGAGAAAACGTAAATCCGATAAGGGAACAGAATCACAGAAAAAACAGCAGAAGATATCAGAAAAGAGCGGCAGCAAGAAGGCGGCGCAACACGATTTTTATCATGGAGATCGTGTTGCTGCTTATTCTTGCGGTGGTTCTTTTTTTTGTGTCAAAATTAAGCAAAATTGAGAAAACAAAGCTGGATATGGACAAGATTGAGGTCAATGAGGATATTTCGCAGGAATCCCGGAAAATTATGAAGGGTTACCAGACCATTGCGATGTTTGGTCTGGACAATCGCTCCAATGGAAATTTGTCGCAGGGGCGGAGCGATGTCATTATGCTTGCCAATATTAATAATGATACAAAAGAGGTAAAATTGGTTTCTGTCTACCGCGACACTTATTTGGATACCGGAGATGGAATTTTCCAGAAATGCAATGCCGCCTACGCTAAGGGTGGACCGGAGCAGGCGATATCTATGCTAAATGTAAACCTTGATTTAAACATTACAGATTATGTGACAGTCGACTTCAACTCGATCATCGAATGCGTCGATTTACTTGGTGGTGTGGACATGGAGATCACAGATGATGAGGCGTCTCTCATGACCGGATATATCCGGGAGTTAAACGAATTGACTGGAAATAAGGCCGAGAATCTTACGCAGGGAGGCACATATACTTTAAATGGTGTGCAGGCATGTGCATATGCGAGAATCCGATATGGAGGCGGTGATGATTACCACAGAACAGAGCGTCAGCGTACGGTTTTGACCGCGATGGTGAAAAAAGCACAGCAGTCCGATCTTACAACCGTAAATAAGCTCATCAATGAGGTATGTGGTGATATCCAGACCAGTTTTTCAAATGCAGAACTGTTAGCGCTTGCGTCACAGGTTTTCCAATATTCCATTGGAGACACCACAGGATTTCCATTTACCAAGACAACTAGGGTTTTGAGCAAAAAAACAGGTGATGTCGTGATACCGTGTGATCTGAGCGACAATGTAAAAGAACTGCATATCTTTTTGTATGAGGACAGTGCTTACACCGCTTCCGATACCGTGAAACAGAACAGTGAAAAAATCGTGTCAGATACCGGATTTAAATCCGGCGACGGACATTAAAAAGGAGGGCAGCATTTCGAACTTTACGAAATGCTGCCCATATATATTTTAACCCTGTAGACATTGGAAAAAATAATGTCCACAGGAATTGTATTTAGACGGAACTGTTCCAACCCCAAACTGCTTTGAAACCGGCAGCTCCTTTTGATGATTTTATATTAAAGGAAATTTGTGACAGAAATTTGACTGGAAAGTGAAGAATCTCTTAAGCAGTTCTATGATATTTATAAACTGGGTATCAGTTTTTTTCATAACAAATCTGTGGAAATGCTTGCACAAATTGCCCGAAAATGGTAACTTAGTTTTGAAGATTAAGCAGGGTGGCTTTATAAGCCGCCCTATTCTGTTATAGAAAGCAGGGAGACAAAATCCTCTGCTCCTGTAAGGACAGTCGCATTTGCTCCGCAAACAAGGAGGATTATTTGCCCAGGGTCACATAGTCGTAGCCGCAGCGGTTCATTATCTCGGCGAACCGGCTGGCGTCGCCCAATGTGTCAGGGCAGTAGGCACCCAGCGGCGAGCCCTGCAGGATATCGCCGCCGTCGATGACCAGCGTGTTCCCGTCCTTATGAAACTGGCTGGCACACTTGAACAGACCGATATTCCTCTCCTGCCGGCTGCGGTAGTCGGTGGGATAGATATAACCATGGAGGTCAGAGGTGAAGTAGATGGTAAAGCGTTTTGTGTCCATCGGCTCACCCCCGTGCCAGCTTGATACGGATCCGGGAGGATATCCACTCGATGATCAGCACCAGCACGATCAGGCCCAGCAGGATCGCGCCCACCTCGTTCCAGCGATAGGCGCTCATGGCGAAGATCAGCGGCGCGCCGATACCGCCCGCGCCCACCAGGCCCAGCACCGTGGCGTCGCGCAGGTTCATGTCGAAGCGGTAGATGATGGTGGAGGTGAAGTCCGCCGTCAGCTGCGGCAGAATGCCGTAGCGGATCTTCTGGAACGTGGTGCAGCCCGCGGCGTCCAACGACTCCAGGATGCGCTTGTCCAGGTCCTCGATGCTCTCGATAAACATCTTGGACACCATGCCGATGGAGCACAGGGACATGGTCAGCAGGCCCGCGAAGGGACCGGGACCGGTGACGCGGATGAACATCAGGCCGTAGACAAAGGCGGGAACGGTGCGGATAGCGGCGATCAGAATGCGTCCCACCAGCGCCAGCGGCTTGGGGACCAGATTGCTGGCGGAGATAAACGACAGGGGCAGCGAGATCACCGCGCCCACGATGGTGCCCAGAAAGGCGATGCAGAACGTCTCCAGCAGCAGATAAGGCACACCGTTGGTGCCCAGTGTGAACAGCAGCTTGGCGGAGGGATGGAAGATACCGGAGATGATATTCCCGGCTACCTCCAGCCCGTTGCTGGTGGGGTTGCTGGTCTGTACGGCCGTGCCGGACCACGCCAGCAGGCAGGCCACGATGAACGCCGCCAGCAGCTGCCACACCCACGTCTTCGGTGCGGAGGCTTTTTGAATTCTCTGTTCCATACGGCCCTCCTTACGTCAGTTTTTTACGCAGGGCGTGGCTGATCGCCTCGATGACCATAACGGCCACAAACAGAACGATCAGGATCATGCCAAGGCTGTCATACTCACGCCAGCCGATCTTTTCATTCATAATAAGGCCCAGTCCGCCCGCGCCCACGTAGCCCAGGATGGAGGCGTAGCGCACGTTGCCCTCCAGGCAGAACAGGGATACGGACAGATAGGTGGGCAGCACCTGGGGAAACACCGCCGTGGTAAAGGCCTGCAGCCGGGTGGCGCCCAGCGCCTCCATGGCCTCATAGGGTCCCATATCCACCGTCTCGATGATCTCGAAGAGCTGCTTGCCCACATAGGCGAAGGTAAACACCGCGATGGCGCAGGTGCCCGCCATGGTGCCCAGGCCGAAGATGTAGGTGGCGATCAGGGCGCACACCAGCGTGGGCAGTGTCCGCACAAGGCTGAGAAACAGCCGGA
>ENA-OROM01001825-OROM01001825.1-human-gut-metagenome-genome-assembly--contig:-NODE-1825-length-17601-cov-7.105494_pt1 | contig 17601 bp, 16 predicted proteins | sample MGYA00242129_ERZ509050 | MGnify/ENA primary metagenome ERZ509050 (study PRJEB26280, sample SAMEA2338701) | human gut metagenome | biome: human gut; feature: human-associated habitat; material: faeces...
GGCAGGCTGGCCGCTCGCTGGACGAGCTGTCCCGCGAGGAGCTTCTTTCTCTCTGGTCCGCGCAGAAGACCGGTCAGACGGAAGGCGCTGTCAAAACTGAAACAACGATTGGAAAAGAGGAACTGTCATGAATAAAACCGAATTGATCGCAGAGGTCGCAAAAAAGTGCGGCATGAGCAAGAAGGACGCCGAGAAGGCTGTCAGCGCAACGTTTGATACCATCACCGAGGTTCTGTGTGCGGGCGACAAGGTCCAGCTGGTTGGCTTCGGCGGTTTTGAGACGAAGAAGCGCGAAGCCCGCATGGGCCGCAACCCCAAGACCAAGGAAGCCATCGAGATCCCCGCTACCACCATCCCCGTCTTCAAGGCCGGCAAGGCGCTGAAGGAAAAGACCGCAAAGTAAGTACGATCCCCGCAGGGCAGCCGGACGGCTGCCCTGTTTTTTGCATTTGGACCGTGATTTGCGAACTTTTTCCGGATTTCCGGTTGACTTTTCTCTCATTTGCCGCTATAATACTCTGGTCTGCGAGCGCAGACGATCCTTGCCGCAGGCGGGACCTGCGGCCATAAGTCCAGAAGGAGGTGCAACATCATGGCAAAACTTTCCGCAAAGTATGAGGTCCTCTATATCATCGACCCCGCGCAGGGTGAAGAGGGTATCGCGGCTCTCGTGGAAAAATTCAAGGGTATCGTGGAGGCTCACGGCACTCTGACCAGTGTTGACGAGTGGGGCAAGCGCCGTCTTGCGTACCCGATCAACGACCTGGTTGAGGGCTACTACGTCTACATGACCTGCGAAGTAACGCCCGAAATGCCGGCTGAGCTTGATCGTGTCTTCAAGATCACCGACGGCATTCTGCGTTCCATCATCGTCGCTGTTGAAGAGTAAGGAGGCGCTCACATGCTGAACCACATCGTTCTCATGGGCCGACTGACTCGCGACCCTGAGCTGCGCCGGACCGGCAGCGGCGTCGCGGTCGCATCCTTTACCCTCGCCGTCGACCGCGATTACGCGGCACAGGGCGCGGAAAAGGAAACAGATTTCGTGGATATCGTCGCATGGCGCAATACCGCTGAGTTCGTCAGCAAGTATTTTGCCAAGGGCCGTATGGCTGTCGTGACGGGCCGGCTGCAGATCCGCAACTGGCAGGACAAGGAAGGCAACAAGCGCCGCTCGGCGGAGGTCGTTGCCGACAACGTCTATTTCGGCGACAGCAAGCGCGACAATGCCGACGGCGGCTCGTTCAACCAGTCGCAGGGCTACGCGCAGAGCTTCAATCAGGTCCCGCAGCAGCAGCCGGCGTATCAGGCGCCGCAGAACGTGTCTGCCGCTCCGTCTGATTTCTCCATGCTCTCCGACGACGATCCCGATCTCCCGTTCTAACATTTTTCCACAAGACCAAAGATAGGAGGATTCACTATGGCAATGGCTAATGATCGTGTTCATCCTCGTAAGCGCAAGAAGGTTTGCTCCTTCTGCGTTGATAAGGTGACGCACATCGATTTCAAAGACACTGTCAAGCTCCGCCGTTACCTGTCCGAGCGCGGCAAGATCCTGCCCCGCCGTACAACCGGTACCTGCGCCGCTCATCAGCGTCAGCTCACGGTCGCCATCAAGCGCGCCCGTCAGATCGCCCTGCTGCCCTACGTAGCAGACTAAGTTTTTCATCCAGAAGCCTGTCCGCCGCGGACAGGCTTTTTGGATTTGCGGAGGTTTTTATGTTTTCCATCACGCTCATCTGTATGGGAAAGCTGAAGGAGCGCTTCTATACCGAGGCCGCGGCGGAATACGCCAAGCGCCTGCGGGCCTATTGCGATTTCCAGCTCATCGAGCTGCCGGAGTGCCGTCTGCCGGAGGACCCGAACGACACGCAGATCGCGCAGGGTCTGCAAAAAGAAGCGGAGCTTATCCGCGCGAAGCTCCCGAAGGGCTGCTTTTTCTGCGTCCTGACGCCGGAGGGGAAGCTGCTGTCCTCTGAGCAGCTGGCAGATACGCTGCGGCAGGCGAAAAGCGGCGGGCGGTCCAGCGCCTGCTTTCTGATCGGCTCGTCGTTCGGCATCGCGCCGGAGATCAAAAAGCTCGCAGACCTTCAGCTTTCCATGAGCAAAATGACCTTTCCGCACCATCTGGCCCGCGTTATGGCCCTTGAGCAGCTTTACCGCGCCGAGGCCATTCAGGCGGGCAGCAAATATCACAAGTAACAGGAGGAATTTGTCATGTTTCAGATGAAGGACGAAATGCAGACCGCGGTCAAGCACAACATCCGCGGCGGCGACGGCAGCCCCAGCTTCCACTATCTGTTCTCTGCCGAGCAGCTTGGAAACCGCGCGGAGATGATGGCTGTCATCACGCTTCGGCCCGGCGAATCCGTCGGCGTCCATCCGCATGAGACGAACGGCGAGGCGTATTACATCCTTGAGGGCGCGGCGACCGTCACCGAGGACGGCGAGAGCCGCGAGCTGCACGTCGGCGACGCGGAGTTCTGTGCCGACGGCCACACCCATTCCATCCGCAACCACACCGGTTCCGTCACGCGCTTCCTGGCCGTGATCGTCCCGAACCGGTAAGATCGATTGAGAACCAGGAAAAGAGGCCCCGCAGGCAGCGGGACCTCTTTTTCGTGAAGACTTGATTGATGCACCGGCGCGGGAGCGCCCAAGGCTTCCCCGCCGGGGACGGCGTTCGGTGCGTTTATTCAACGGTTACAGTGCCGTTCGGGCCGATGGTGACGGTCATGCCGTCCTTGACATAGGACAGGAATTCCTCGCCCAGCGAGTCGACGACCGGCATTTTGCCCGGCTGGAGCCACACGTCGGCGAGGATCGCGCCGGCGGCTGCCAGAGAATCGATGGGGTTGGCAAACAGCATACACGCCGGCTGCCGGTCCATGGCGCAGGCGCAGTAGAGCACCAGTCCGCCCGTGGTCGAGCCGATGGTCTGCGGCAGGCAGAGCGCCTTGCCCGCCATGGGCTTGCCGTAGAGATCAGGGTTATTCTGGTCGCCGCATTTGGCGGTCTTATCGCCGAATTGGAGCGATTTCTGGAACGAAGCGAGCGTATTCAGCCCGCCGTGCGTCACAAGCGCCTCAGCCTGCGCGCAGCCGGGCGTAACGACGCGGCCCTGGAAGGTCTTCATGCGCGTGCGCCTCCTTTCGTGATCTGGACAAGGATCTCATCATCGGTGTAATAGCGTGCGGTCGTATATGTGCGCAGCTTGTTGGAGGAGGTGATGACCGGCATCTTGCCGCAGAGCGGATTGTTCATGTACATGAGCGGACAGATATAGGATGTGATCACGCCGGTCTTTTTGAGACGGGCGGCATACGGCGTTTTCTCGAATTTCTTCAAAACGGCAGGCGCGGCGGTAAAGACCGTCGGGATGCAGACCTTGCTGCGGCCTGCCTCTGCAAGCGCCTGCTCCACGCGGTCGGTCCATGTCTTCAGCTGCTCAAGCGACATATGCGGGCAGCCCATGAAGCAGAGCTTCGGCTTCGCGTCTCTGTTCTTCCAGACGACGGGATAGCTGTCCTTGACGCGCTGAAGCTCCGCGTCGTCGATCACATAGACCCTCGCGCCCTCGGCGATCAGCGCTTCGCCCTGCGCCTTCGCCTCGGACGTGAGGTTCGCAATGTGATAAAGGCCCACTGCGCCGTTGGATGCGGTGGCCGCGCCGAAGTCCTTGAGATAGGTGCAGGCCGCGTCGTCCAGCTCCGTGCCGAGCCATTTGTCGAGGCCGACCACATACGGCACATCCTCCATGACCTTCATGCCGATGGCCGAGCCAAGCAGCTGTGCCTCGGGCTTTTTGCTTGTCTCGATCTTCACGATCCAGGTCGCTTTGCGGCCCTCGTCGGTCAGCAGTCCGAAATACGGTACATAGCCCACAATGGAGCCCATGATGTCCATGATGCCGGAGTTGCGGTTGCAGCGTGCGCCGAGCACGGAGTTCGCGTACACGACGGCGGAGGATTCCGACCACGAGAGCACCTCGCCCTGTTCAGGCTTGTTTCCGACCTCGGACATATAGCAGGTGCAGGTGAACGCGTCGCTGTTCAGAAGCCCCAGCTTTTCCAGCTGGCCCTCATAAAAGTCCTGCTTGTTGTACATGAACTTCTTGAACACGAGCTGCTGCAGGAGATTTGCCGGGACATTGGGGTCGAGCGGGCGGGGGTCTGCCGAGAATTTCTGGCCGGAGACGGCGCCCGCGTCGATCAGCTGCTGCATGAGATCGTACACCGGCTGCAGAACGCCGAGGCCGAAGGATGTGACAAGATGGTTGTACCGGCTCGTGACCGGAACCATTTTCTCCGCGTGGAATGCTTCGCCGAACATGACAAGCGTTTTCATGACCTTCGCCATGGTTTCACCCTTGGCGCCGTCCAGAATGGCCTGCTGTTCGTCCGTCAGGATCATGCCCATGATGGATCTGCCTCCTTTTTTTCTATTATATAGCAACAAAAAATCAAATGCGGTTGGTAGAGGCGGGGCCCTGCTCCGCCCGCTGGGCAGCTGCAAATCTGCACAGTGCCCTGTGGGGGCCGATGCCCACATCGGCCCACTGGGAAGTTACGAATTCGCCACAGATTTCCGTAAAAAGCGGTACATTCTGCCGGGCCGATGTGGGCATCGGCCCCTACACCCGTATGAGAGGGAGCCTTTAGGCGTACTCAGAACGTGATCTGTTCCCCGCTTCGTGTCAAGGTCTTGCCGTAATAGCACGTCATGGCTTTAACCAGCGCGTCGAGATCCTCCGCGCCTGCCGTTTCCACGCAGGAGTGCATGGCCAGCTGTGCAAGGCCGATGTCTACGCTTGGAACGGAGACCTTCGTTGTGGCGATGGAGCCGAGGGTCGAGCCGCCCGGCATATCGGAGCGGTTCGCGTAGACCTGCACGGGCGCGCCTGCCTCGCGGCAGACTGCCGTGAACAGCGCGCAGGAGACGCCGTCGGTCGTGTAGCGCTGGTTGGCGTTGAACTTGATGACGACGCCGCCGTTCAGACGCGGCGTGTTGGTCATGTCGGCGTATTCCGGATGGTTCGGGTGGACGCCGTGGGCGTTGTCCGCCGAGACAAGGAAGCTCTGCGCAAGCATGCGCAGATACCCTTCCTCATTCAGCCCCAGCGCAAGCGCGATGCGCCGGAGCGTATCGGAAAGCAGGCTCGACGCCGCGCCCTGCTTCGTCTCGCTGCCGACCTCTTCATTATCGAATGCGCAGAAAACCGGCACGCTGCCGGAGGCCTTCGCTGCCAGAAAGCCCTCGAGCAGACCGAACACGCAGCCGAGATCGTCCAACCGGGGAGCGAGAATGAACTCATTCTTTGCGCCGAAGCACGTGCCGCGTGTGCGCACATACAGACTCAGGTCTTCTCCGAGCACCTCGTCCTCCTGCACGCCCGCAGCCTTGGCCACGACGCTGCGGAAGCTGCCGGAGGATTCCTGCATGCCATAGAGCGGGAGTGTGTCAATGTTTGCCATGAGCTTAAAGCCGTCGTTTGCGGCGCGGTTCATGTGGATGGCGACAGAGGGGATCACAGCCAGATCGCGGTCTACATTGACCAGCTTCGTTTCCAGCTTCCCGTCCTTCGCCGTCACGACGCGGCCTGCGACGGAAAGCGGCCGGTCGAACCATGTGCCCATGAGCATGCCGCCGTATTTCTCCGTCGACAGCTGCACATACGGGCCGGACTTTTTCTCCGGGTTGTGCTTGATCTTGAAGGTAGGGGAGTCGGTATGCGCGGCGGCCATCAGGAAGCCCGCGGGCGCACTCTGCGGGATGCGGAAGGACAGGAGCGACGAGCCGTTGCGCGTGACGAAGTATTTCCCGCCCGGCGTCAGCACCCATGCGTCCTGCTCCCGCAGCTGCGCATAGCCGTTTCTTTCCAGCCGCTCCGCGAGCGCCTGCACGGCGTGGTAGCAGCTGGGGCTGGCGGCAAGAAAGTCGAAAAGCTGTTCGGTAAGCATGAAAGAACCCTCCATGTGTCGTTTTCTTTCAGTATACCGCGCCCGGCGCAGGCCCGCAAGGGCGAATTTTCGCGCGGCTCTTTTCAATACGGGGAAATTGTGCTAAACTATAGAAAAATAAAAGCAATGGAGGCTTTTTTATGAAAAAAACAGTCCTGCGGGAATACGCAAAGCTGATCGCCAAGGCCGGAGCGAATGTCCAGAAGGGACAGGAGGTCTTTATCACGGCCGAGCTTGACCAGCCGGAATTCGTCGCGATGGTGGTCGACGAGTGCTATAAGCTGAAGGCGAAGAAGGTCGTTGTCGACTGGAGCTATCAGCCGCTTACGAAGCTGCACGTGCGCTACCGCTCCGTCAAGACTCTGTCCACGCTCGACAACTATGAAGAGGCCCGCTGGCAGCACTATGTCGACACCATTCCCTGCCGCATTTATATCATCAGCGAGGACCCCGACGGCCTGCGCGGCGTGAACCAGGAGAAGATGGCAAAGTCCCAGCAGGCCAAGTACCCCATCATCAAGGGCTACCGCGACCAGATCGAGAACAAATATCAGTGGTGCATCGCCGCTGTGCCGGGTGAAAAGTGGGCCAAGAAGCTCTTCCCGGAGCTGCGCGCGTCGCAGGCCGTGGAAAAGCTGTGGGACGCCATTCTGAAGACCTCCCGCGTGACCGACGATCCCATCAAGGCGTGGGAAGACCACAACCGGGATCTGCACGACCGCTGCGAATATCTCAACAATCTGCATATCCGCGAGCTGCGCTACAAATCCTCCAACGGCACCGACTTCACCGTCGGCATGATCCCCGAGGCGCAGTTCTGCGGCGGCGGCGAGACGAGCCTGCAGGGCATTTTCTTCAACCCCAACATCCCCACTGAGGAATGCTTCATCTCCCCGATGCGCGGCGTGGCCGAGGGCATCGTCTACGCGACGAAGCCGCTGAGCTATCAGGGCCAGCTGATAAGCGGCTTCTGGATCCGCTTCCATGAGGGCAAGGCCGTCGAATGGCACGCCGAGGAAAACAACGAGCTTCTGACGAAGCTCATCGAAATGGACGAGGGCAGCCGGTATCTCGGCGAATGCGCGCTCGTGCCGTTCGATTCGCCCATCAACCAGACGGGCCTGCTGTTCTACAACACGCTGTTCGATGAGAACGCCTGCTGCCATCTGGCGCTCGGCATGGGCTTTGCGGACACCATCAGGGACTTCCAGAACAAGACGCTGGACGAATGCCGCAAGCTCGGCGTGAACGATTCCATGATCCACGAGGATTTCATGATCGGCTCGGCAGATCTTTCCATCGACGCGGTCTGCGAGGACGGAAAGACGGTTGCTATCTTCCGCAACGGAACCTGGGCGTTCTGATCGGATCTGTCAGGAGCTGCCTGTTACGGGACATCGAGCTTGACAGCGGCTGTCTTTGAATGGCTGCGGTAAATCAGCTTTGCATTCAAAATCTGCGAAGCAGTACGAATTCGCCTAAGGCTCCTCTTTGCACGCAAAGGGGAGCCCTTTTGCTGCGCCTGCGCATGGAAAAATGCGGGGCTTTAGCGTGGTGCACAAATAAAAATGGCAGGCGGATTTTCTGCTGTTTTGTACAGAATACAGAGGAAATTCTGTGCGCACTGGCGAGGAGGACTGGATGAACGCACAAAAACAAGCGGTAAAAACTGTGAAAAATGCTGATTTTTGTTCAAAAAGACACGGAAAGATCGCCGTTTTTGGACGAAATCGGAACGCGCGCAGGAAAAAGATACGGCACGGGAAGCGAACCGGGCGCTGTCGGGAAATGTACGGGAAAAGACAATTTTTCAGGTGGAAAAAAATCATTTTAGTTGATTCTGGACGGTGAATATGCTATAATAACTTACAGATATCTCATAGTATTCGTCACGCGGTCAGATGGCCGTGCGCGGCGGACGGATATCAAAACCAGCGATAATTTTCTGTGGATCAAACACAGTAAATTATAAAATTAAAACAGGAGGATTAAGATGAAAAAGAATCTGAAGAAGCTCTTCGCGCTGCTTCTCGTCGTCGTCATGGTTGCTGCCATGTTCGCCGGCTGCGCAAACAACGCCGAAAAGCCCGCTGAGACCACTCCCAGCGACACCAACACCCCCGCTGAAGACACCAACACTCCCGCCGAAGACAACACCCCGGCTGAAGATGCGACTCCCGTCGAGACCCGTGAGAACAAGGTCATCTACGGCAGCACCACCGAAATTTCCGGTGACCTCGGCAACGCATGGTGGACCAACAATGCCACCGACAAGATGATCCGCGACCTGATCAACGACTATGACACCGTCATTTTCGATCAGTTCGGTCAGATGGTCATGAACGCTACCACCGCCGCTTCCATCGACCAGGTTCACAACGATGATGGCTCCATCACCTTCACTGTCAAGATCAACGAAGGCCTGACCTACAACAACGGCGAGCCCATCACCGCAGCTGACTATGTTGCGTATGCACTGGTTGCCTACTCGCCTGTCACTACAGAAGCGGGCGCCAAGATCTCTGCGGAATCCGTTGTTGGCGCTGCCGCATATCAGGCAGGCGAAACCAAGGAGCTGGCCGGCGTTCGCCTGCTCGATCCCTATACCTACTCCATCCAGATCACCCCGGAGAAGGCCAACTACTACTTCGCAATGACCTACGCATCTCTGGCGCCTCTGTATCTGCCGCTGTACGGCGGTGAGGGCCTCACTGTCAAGGACGATGGCAACGGCGCGTATCTCGACGGCGGCGAACTGACTGTCGACGGCGTCAACGCTTCCCGCTACGTCTACGAAGGCCGCGTTGTCGCTGGCCCGTACATGATCAAGAGCCTCGACACCGGCGCTCTGACCGCTACGCTTGAGATCAACCCCAACTACAACGGCAACTTTGAGGGCCAGAAGCCTTCCATCCAGACCGTTGTCATCGTCAAGGCTGAAGACGACACCATGATGGACGCCTTCAAGACGGGCGAAATCAACTTCCTGTCCCAGCTGGGCGAAGGCGACAAGATCAACGCTGCGCTCGATCTGGTTGACGCGGGTGGCTTCAACTACTGCCATTACACCCGTAACGGCTACGGCAAGCTGATGTTCCAGTGCGACTTTGGCCCCACGCAGTTTGCTGCTGTCCGTCAGGCAATCGCTTACCTGCTTGACCGCGAAGAGTTTGCAAACACATTCTGCGGCGGCTACGGCTCTGTCGTTCATGGCCCGTACTCCACCGCACAGTGGATGTATCAGGATTCCGAAGAATTCTTCAACGACAACCTCAACACCTACTCCTATGACCCGGCTAAGGCTGTTGAAGTCCTCGAGGCTGACGGCTGGACGCTGGACGCCGAAGGCAACGAGTATTCCGGCACCGGCCTGCGGTACAAGGAAGTCACTGCTGAAGAAGCCGGCGACTACGCTCTGAACGTTACTCTGGCTGACGGCCGCATCCTGATGCCTCTGCACATCATGTGGTCTTCCTCCGAGGGTAACTCCGTCTCCGCGCTGCTGGCCACCATGCTTGCCAACGGCAAGCAGACTGCTGATGCCGGTATGCAGATCGAGCAGGTCACCATGACCTTCTCCGAACTGCTGAACTGGATGTACCGCGATACCTCCGTCGGCGATCAGTATGGCGTGAAGACCTACGGTATGTACAACCTGGCCACCGGTTTTGCCGATGTCTATGACTATGCCTACAACTACGCTTCCGATCCCGAGTCCGATTATGTCAAGCAGGGCTGGAACCAGAACTACATCTTCGACAAGGAACTCGACGACCTGTCCATGGATATGGTTTACAAGCCTGCTCCTGGCGACGACGCGACCTACCTGGATTACTTCCAGAAGTTCATCGTCCGCTGGAACGAACTGCTGCCGGAAATCCCGCTGTACTGCAACGAGTACCACACCTTCTTCCCGGATTGGCTGAAGAACTACAATGAGTCCAGCCTGTGGGACTTCCAGAAGGCGATTGTCTACGCTTCCATCGAGGGCGCAGAATAATCCGAACTTCCCCATTTATCCCAGCGACGGGGCGGCCAATCACCGCCCCGTCGCTTCCGGTATCTTTAACGATTCTTTTCTTATTTAACGTACCGCATTTAAGCACGAAAACAACCGAAACGGTTTGATATAGAGACTCCCGCGCTTCTTTTTGAAGCAAATACGAGAAAAAGGAGGGTATGCGGATGACCAAATACGTACTCAAGCGACTGGTTTACATGGTGATCGTGTTCCTGCTTGTTTCGCTTCTGATGTATTCCATCTACAACCTGATCCCAACTGACCCAGCCCGGGCACAGCTTGAACCGCTCAAGACAACGCTGACCCCGACAGAGTATGAAACGCGTTACCAGGCGCTTCGCACCGAAATGGGGCTGGACGATCCGCTGATCGTACGCTATCTGCGCTGGTTCGGCTTCTGGCCGGATGTTGACGGCGAACTCAACGGCATGCTGCAGGGCAACTTCGGCTATTCCCAGATCTACAAGACAAATGTTTCCAATGTTCTGCCGGCCCGAATGCTCAACACGATCTACATCAACATTTTCTCAACGCTTGTCGCGCTGGCGATCACGATTCCGCTTGGCATCTACTGTGCCGTGCATAAGCGCAGCAAATCAGACAACGCCGTGCAGGTGCTGTCCATTGTGGGCTACTCGATTCCAGTCTACATCATTGCGCTGCTGTTTATCTGGCTGTTCGCGGTCACGCTCAAGCTGCTGCCGGTCTTCGGCATGCAGACGCCGGGCAATAACTTCACCGGCTTCCGTGCGTTCCTCGACAAGGTCTACTATATGACGCTGCCGGTGCTCGTCATGACGGTCGGTTCGCTCGGCGGCATGACCCGCTACGTCCGCGCCGCCATGATCGAAGCGCTCAGCATGGACTATATCCGCACTGCCCGTGCCAAGGGCCTGCGCGAAAAGGTCGTCGTCTATTCCCACGCATGGCGCAACGCCCTGCTGCCGGTCATTACCGTCCTCATCGGCTGGTTCATCAGCATCTTCTCCGGTTCTCTGATCATTGAGCAGATGTTCGCGCTCAACGGTATGGGCCAGCTGTACTATCAGGGCCTGATGAACAACGACTTTGAACTTGCACTGGCGATTCAGATGTTCTATGTGCTCATCGCGCTCGTCGGCCAGCTGATCACCGACCTCAGCTACGGTATCGTCGACCCGCGTGTTCGCGTCAATAAGTAAAGGGGGAGAAGAAACATGGGAAAAAAGAAAAAATCGACCCTCTTTACCCGTCTGTTCGGCAACCGCAACAAGGTCACCGACTTCATGACGGAAGAACAGCTGCAAAGCCCCGGCCGTCTGATCCTCAAGAATTTCCTGCATAACCGGCTCGGCATGATCGGTCTGATCGTGTTCCTTCTGATTTTCCTGCTGGTCATGATCGGCCCGAATTTCTATACGCTCGACCTGTCCTATCAGGACAACACCCAGCTGAACGTCGCGCCCGGAATGAACATGATGTCCATTCCCGACGGTATGAAGCATAAGGTCGCAGATATCTCTCCCGGCACGACCTATGGCGTCGGTGTCGACACCGACGGCAAGGTCTATACGTGGGGCTATACCAGAATCACTGAAACGATCGATCTGAAGAACATCCCCGAGGAGGTTCAGAACGCAAAGATCGTCAACGTTGCGGCAGGCTATGACCATATCGTCGCACTTGACGAAAACGGCGCGATCTATGTCTGGGGCAACCGCCGTCTCGGCCAGGATATGCTTCCCGATAAGCTCCAGATGGCTGCCGCCTACGGCAAGAATCTCGGCTTCAAGCAGATCGAGGCCAGCAACCAGTTCTCCGCGGCTGTCACTGAATCTGGCGAGCTGTTCCTCTGGGGCAACGGCAATCAGGCCGATATCAAGGTCAAAAAGGAATATCAGGGCAACATCGAAAAAGTCGCTCTGACCGCTCGCGGGTATATCGCCCTGACCAAAGACGGCGCAGCTGTCTACGCGGGTTTCCAGAAGGACAACGCCCTTGTCCGCATCCCCGACGGGCTGGATTCCGGCGTCGTTGATATCGCGGCGTCCAGCAACGCGGTTGCGGCGGTCAAGGAAGACGGCACCGTCGTCGTCTGGGGCACCTGCACCAACGGCGAAAACATCGTCCCCGAATTCGAGAGCAAGCCTGTCGAGCTCTACGGCGGCCGCTACCACTTCACGGCGCTGATGGACGACGGCGAGGTCATCTCCTGGGGCGACAACACCCATGGTCAGGCATCCGTCCCGGCATCCTTCAACGATAAGGAGATCGTGACGGTCTTCGCGGGCTTCTATCAGAACTATGCCGTCACGGTCGACGGCGACGTCGAGACGTGGGGCCTGAAGGGCTATCTCTGCGGTACGGACGATCTGGGCCGCGACGTGTTTAACCGCCTCATCAACGGCGGCAAGGTCACCATGACCGTCGGCGCCATCTCGGTTATTATCCAGCTTATCATCGGCATCATCCTCGGCGGTCTGGCCGGTTATTTCGGCGGCTGGGTCGACAACATCATCATGCGTATCTCCGAGATCGTCGGCGGTCTGCCGTTCCTTCCGTTTGCGATGATTCTTTCCGCCATCATCGGTACGCGCATCTCGGTCGAACAGCGTATGTACCTCATCATGGTCGTGCTTGGCGTTCTGTCCTGGCCGGGCATCTGCCATCTGATCCGCGCGCAGATCCTCTCACAGCGCGAGCAGGAGTATGTCACGGCTGCGCAGGCCCTCGGCGTGCGCGAGAAGTCGATCATCTTCCATCACATCATCCCCAATGTCATGAGCCTGATTCTGGTCAACGCGACGCTGAGCTTCGCAACCTGCATGCTCACCGAGTCCTCGCTGTCCTACATGGGCTTCGGCATTGCGCCGCCCACGCCGACCTGGGGCAATATGCTCACCGGCGCGAACAACTCCATCGTCATCCAGCAGTACTGGTGGCGCTGGGTATTCCCGGCTGCGATCTTCGGCATCTGCACGATCTGCATCAACCTCGTCGGTGATGCGCTGCGTGATGCGGTCGATCCTAAGTCCGCTGAGCGATAAGGAGGGGTTGTTGTGGCATTACTAGAATTAAAAAACCTGAAGACTTTCTTCGCGACCAAACGCGGCACGGTCAAGGCGGTCAACGGCGTCAGCTATTCGCTGGACGCGGGCAAGGTGCTCGGCGTCGTCGGCGAATCCGGTTCCGGCAAGAGCGTCTCGGCCATGAGCATTCTCCGTCTGCTCGACGGCAACGGCTATATTGACTCCGGCGAGATCCTCTTCAACGGTCAGGATCTGACCAAGCTGTCCATGAACGAAATGTACAAGATCCGCGGCAACGAGATCTCCGTGATCTTCCAGGAGCCGATGACGAGCCTGAACCCGGTCTTCACCGTCAGCCGTCAGATCTCCGAGCCGCTCATGATCCATCAGGGCATGAACAAAAAGCAGGCCGCTGCGAAAGCGGTCGATCTGCTGTCCGACGTCAAGATCCCGAACCCCGAGGTCGTCGCCAAGCAGTATCCGCACCAGCTCTCCGGCGGTATGCGGCAGCGTGTCATGATCGCCATGGCGCTGGCCTGCCGTCCGAAGCTGCTGATCGCGGACGAGCCGACCACGGCGCTCGACGTGACCATTCAGGCGCAGATCCTGAAGCTCATGAACGAGCTGCGTGAGAAAAACGGCACCGCCGTTCTGTTCATCACGCACGATCTCGGCGTTATCAACCAGATGGCCGACAATGTCGCGGTCATGTACTGCGGCCAGGTCGTCGAATACGCACCCGCCGGGACGATCTTCCACAAGAACGAGTATTCCCATCCCTATACCGAGGGCCTGATGCTCTCCATCCCGCGTCTGGATACCCCCAGCGACGAACGGCTTGAAGCGATCCCCGGCGCGGTCCCGCACCCGCTGGATCTGCCCAAGGGCTGCAAGTTCGCCCCGCGCTGCAAGTACGCGACCGAGCGCTGTCTGGAGGAGGAGCCGGAGCTGATCCACGTCTCCGACACCCAGCAGGTTCGCTGCTTCTACGCGAAGAAGGAGGACAGACATGCAAAATAATGACAAGAAGGTTCTGCTTCGCATCAGCAACCTGAAGCAGTATTTCCCCCTGAAGGGCGGCCGCTTTGTCAAGGCCAACGACGGCATCACGCTGGATATCTACGAGGGCGAGACGTTCGGCCTCGTCGGCGAGTCCGGCTGCGGCAAGTCTACGCTTGGCCGCACCATCCTCCAGCTGTATCACCAGACCTATGGCCGCACCATGTACTATGGCCGGTCTCTTGACGATCTGGCGCCGAAGTATGTCATCGATACCGTTAAAAACCTCAAAGCCCGCCGCACCAAGCTCCGCGAGCTGGAGCAGAAGCGCGACAAGCTCGAGGCCGAGTACGCCAAGCTTTCCGAGAAGGAGCAGTACGCCAAGCACGGCGAGCTCGATACCGCCCGCAAGCTGGCGGAGGACGCGCTGCTGGATATCACAAAGATCGTCGGCGGCTTCCTCGTGGTCGATGATCTCGATCCTGTCATCGCGGCCTATTCCAAGGATTACGCCATTGCGCGCAAGCTGTCCAGCATGGAGGAAAAGCGGCAGGAGCTGCTGGTCGACGTGGACGACGCGGAATACGCGAAGAAGACTGCCGAGGAAGCGGGCAAGTCCGGCAAGGACGACCAGCTGCAGAAAGCGCAGGAAAAGCTGAAGCAGTGCGACGACCAGATCGCCGCTCTGCGTGCGCAGCTTGACGCGGGCCGCAAGGAGATCGAGGCGCTGCGCGTCCCGTATGCAAACGACCCTGAGTTCCAGAAGTACGAGGCCTACCGCGACGACGGCATCGACCTTGCCCGACTGGAGTACAACGAAATGCGCCGCCTGCGCCGCGATATGCAGCTGATCTTCCAGGACCCGTATTCCTCGCTGAACCCGCGCATGAGCGTCGGCCAGATCATCAGCGAGGGTATGCAGGCGCACAACATGATCAAGAAAAAGGACGCCCGTATGCAGGAAATGGTCCTCAAGATCATGGACGACTGCGGCCTTGCGCCCTACTTCCTGCACCGCTTCCCGCACCAGTTCTCCGGCGGCCAGCGGCAGCGTATCGGCATCGCCCGCGCGCTCGCCACGAAGCCGAAGTTCGTCGTCTGCGACGAGGCTGTCTCCGCGCTGGACGTGTCCATTCAGGCGCAGATCATCAACCTGCTGCTCGATCTGAAGGAACAGCAGAATCTGACCTATATGTTCATCACGCACGACCTGTCTGTCGTCAAGTACATTTCCGACCGTGTCGGCGTCATGTACCTCGGCACGATGGTCGAGCTGGCAGCGGCTGACGAGATCTTCCATCACCCCATCCATCCGTACACCGAGGCGCTGCTGAACGCGATCCCGACCACGGATACCGTCGGCGCGAAGGAGCTGTCGATCCTTGAGGGCGACATCCCCAGCCCGGTGAACCCGCCGAAGGGCTGCAAGTTCCATACGCGCTGCAAATACTGCACGGAGATCTGCACGCAGGTCGTTCCGGAGTGGGAAGAGGTTCGCCCGAACCACTTCGTCGCCTGCCACCACAAGCTTGAGGCGAAGGAGTAAGCCGATGCTGTTCCAGAAGAGAATAGACCGCGCGATGCGCTACCAGAAGGAGCGGAACGAAGCGGCGGAGCTGAAAAAGCCGACAGAGGAGGATAAGGACGCCGTCAGCAAAAAGGATCTTTTTGCGATGATCCTGTCCGCCATGCTGGTGATCCTGCCGGTCGCGATCCTGATCCTGTTCGTCATTGCGTTTGGCTGCTACTTCCTCTTCTTCCATTGAGCTGATCCCAATATGTACAATACCCCTGGTATGCGTCTGGCATACCGGGGGTATTTGCAATGCACGCCCATACCGGGGTGTCCGTCAGTCCGTGTCATCGTGCATCTGCCCGCGAAGAAAGACCGCGAGTGCCTGTCCCAGAATGCGGGCGGAGCGCAGCGCTTCGGCCAGCGTATTGCCACTTGCGCCGACCTCGACAAGAAGGGAACCCGGCGTTTCGTGCTGGTTGAAGCGCTCGGTGCGCAGATTGAGGTTCCGGCACAGGCCGGGTGCCGAGCGGTTCAGAAGTGTCTGGATTTTCAGCGCATTTGCGAGATTTTCCTGCCAGTCCGGGTGCGATAAGCCGCCCTCGTCCGTGCCGACTACGAGCATCAGCTCTGCACAGGCTTCGCCGTCTGCCTCCGCTGTCAGCGCGACCGGGTTCCCGTCTGCGTCCTCAGCCGCGTCGCGATGGATATCCAGCACCATCTGAATGGACGGATATTCTGCCAGATAGCCCTCGATGGTCTGCCGCATACGCTCGTAGGCGCCGTTGTAATTCGGATAATCGTTCGGCTGCGTGTCGTGCAGGACAGAAATGCCCGCCTCCGTCAGAATATCCGCAATTTCATCGCCCACGCGGATCACGGAATACCGCTCATCCAGCGTCCGCAGCGCATCTGATTCCGGATATTCAAAGCCCGCCTCCATGGTATACGCCTCGCTGGAGTGCGTATGTACGATCAGGACTGCCGGGCCGTCATCCGAAAGCGACAGTGCGGACGGACGGGTCAGCAGCGCCTGCTTGTCCGGCTGATAGCTGCAGGCGCCGACGATGCCGATCGCGTCCGCCTCGTCCGCAGAAAACACAAGCGGCGGGTCGACTGGCTCCGCCTTCGTCTCCTGCTCTGCGGGCGCTTCCGATGCAGCGGCGATCTCCGGCTGCATAGGCGGCTCAGACGGTGCAGTCTCCGGCTCGAGAATTTCCAGAAGAAAGACATCCGGCTCGTCCGGTACTTCGAGCTTCGGCGCAAGCCCGACTGCCGAATCAAGCGCCGCCGATACGCCCGTCGCCAGAAGCAGCCGCACGATCACGGCAAACGCCACCAGACTCATGCAGAACCGGTTTTCCATACTGCGGTATTTCATATGCTTCGCCCCCATTACAGTATATGCACGCAGACCGGCAGGCAGAACCGGCAGTTTCCATGCCAAACAGAAAGAAAAAACCGTTTGGCTGCACTTTTCCCATTGAATTTCCGGTCAGCGTCGTTTATAATATGCAATAAGTATCAGCACGCAGGAGGGACACGGCTTGGCACAGGTTTTGGCAGTCATCTCCGGCAAGGGCGGCACGGGCAAGACCTCGCTCTGCGCGGGCGTCGCGTCGTGTCTGGCGATGGAGGGACAGCGGGTGCTGTGCGTCGATCTCGACGTCGGCCTGCGCAACCTCGATATCGCGCTCGGCATGGCCGATATGGCGGTTCTGCCGTTTACGTCCGTCATGCGTGGGGAATACTCCCTTCAGCAGGCGTCACAGCACCCTACGATCGGAAATCTCTCCATGCTCACGGCCCCTGTGACCGAGAGCGCTGAGGCGGTCGACACAGAAGCGTTCGAACGACTCATCACGCAGGCACGGGACGGCTTCGACTGGATCCTGCTGGATGCGCCGGCGGGCGTCGGACGGCTGTTCCGGATGGCGGTGCGCTGTGCGGACGAGGCAATGCTCGTCACGCTGCCCGGCCCTGCGTCGCAGCGAGACGCCGCGCACACAGCGGAGCTTCTGCTGCAGGAGCGGCAGATCCCGGCGCATTTCCTCTATATCTTTAGCCCGGAATATTACTTCTGTATCATCAGTATATAAT
>ENA-OROM01001849-OROM01001849.1-human-gut-metagenome-genome-assembly--contig:-NODE-1849-length-17373-cov-3.177503_pt1 | contig 17373 bp, 6 predicted proteins | sample MGYA00242129_ERZ509050 | MGnify/ENA primary metagenome ERZ509050 (study PRJEB26280, sample SAMEA2338701) | human gut metagenome | biome: human gut; feature: human-associated habitat; material: faeces...
CGTACCGTACTGGATGCGCGTGCGCGAAAGCGCTTCGGTGTTGTCGCTGGTCCACACTTCGTTGAAGTATTTCATCGCGCCGAACTCCACGCGGCCGCCGCCCGAGGCGCAGGCCTGGATCAGCACGTCGGGGTATTTGGCGCGGATGCGTTCCATCACCTTGTAGAAGCCCTGCGCGTAGTCGATCCAGAAGCGCGACTGCTCGTCGGCCGGGAGGTAGGCCGAACCCACGTTGTTGGCGTTGCGGTTGGCGTCCCACTTGATGTAGTCGATCTTGTCCGAGAGTTTCATCGTGTTGTCGAAGACTCCGAACACGAAGTCCTGCACCTTGGGGTTCGTGAGGTCGAGCAGCCACTGGTTGCGGGTCGTGGGCGCTTCGCGCTTCGGCGGACGGACGATCCAGTCGGGGTGCTTCTCGGCCAGCTCGCTCTTGGGGTTGACCATCTCCGGTTCGATCCAGATGCCGAACTTCAGTCCCTTCGAGTGGGCGTAGGAGGCGATGTGGTCGATGCCTTCGGGGAGTTTCGCGGCGTTCACCTGCCAGTCGCCCAATCCGGCGTTGGAGTTGTTGCGCGGGTATTTGTTGCCGAACCAGCCGTCGTCGAGGACGAACATTTCCAATCCCATCGAGGCCGCGTCGTCGATCATCTGTTTCAGGACCTTGGCGTCGAACTTGAAGTAGGCGCCTTCCCAGCTGTTGAGCAGCGTGGGGACGGCCTCGTGGCCGTGGTAGACGCCGTAGTTGCGCGCCCAGTCGTGGAGGTTGCGCGAGGCGCCGCCCGCGCCGCAGAACGAGTGGGTGTAGATCATTTCGGGCGTGGTGAACGTCTCGCCCGGGCGGAGCCTGTACTCCGAGGCGTTGGGGTTGGCGCCGGCCAGGACGGTCAGCACGTCGAATTCGTCGACCTCGAAGTTGAGGCGGAAATTGCCGCTCCAGGCCAGCGCTCCGGCGATGACTTCGCCGCAGGTCTCGCTGAACGAATCGCTGTTCAGCGTGAGCAGGAACGCCGGGTTTTCGGTGTGGGTCGTGCGCACCTCGCGCGTCGACTCGATGCTTTTCGATCCGTGGGTCAGCAGCGTGTGGTCGACCTGCGCTTCACGCGCCCAGGCCCCGTAGAGGTGCGTCAGGAGGTATTTGTCGGCCTTCAGCGGGAGCGACGAGGAGTAGAAGCTGTGCAGCGTGACGGGACCCTTCTCGCGGTTGCGGATCACGGCGTGCGTGGTGATGACGTTTTCGCGGGCGTAGGCCGTGAAGACCAGTTCCACGTCGAGCGCCTGACAGCAGTCGGTCATCTTCACGACGGTCTCCGTCACGTTCTTGTCGGAGAACTGTTTCGAGGCGTGCGACACGTAGCGCAGTTCGGTGTTCATGTCGCCGTCGGCATGGGTGACGCGCAGGGCGGGTTCGCGGAAGTTGCGGCCTCCCGTCGCGGGATAGGCCAGGTCCTCGGTTCCGTGGTCACTGCGGCGGTTGCTCTTGTAGTCGGCCAGCGGCGCCGGGTCGTCGATGCGTCCGCCGAAGTGGCGGAAATAAACTTCGCCTCCGGGGGCGGCGGTGAGCACCATCGAGACCTTGTCGGTGCTGATGTCGATGACCTGCTGCGGCGCGGCGGCCGATACGGTGTTCGCGGCAAAGGCGGCAATCAGGGGGATCAGTAGTTTTTTCATACGCTTTAAACGGTTTCTGCGTCCAAAGATACGAAAATATGCGAAACTATACGAAATAAACCGAAATAACACCGTAATTCCGGCGGCTTCCGATCAGAACGTATAGGCGACGCGCAGGTAGCCGTAACGGCCCAGGTAGGAGGTTGAGGAGGTGACGATGTAATCCGTGTCGAAACTCGTGGTGGCGTAGTCGGGGCGGTTGAGGATGTCGATGACGCCCACCGAAAGCCCCAGCCGGTTCTCCTTGCCGAACTTGCGCCCCGCCGAGGCGTTGAGGATCACGTTGTGGCGCGTGAGCGCGTGCGAGCGGCTGTTGCAGTAGAATTCGTAGAGCGTGCCGACCGACCCGAAATACTTGCCGAAGCGCAGGTCGACGCGCGCCGTGAGCTGTTCGCGCAGCTCCTGTGCGGTCTCTTTCTGCGTGGTGTAGGAACTCATCGAGGTGTTGGAGCGGATGTTGAGCTTGACCTTGCTCGAAAAGCCCGAGTCGAAGCCGAAGCCGAAGCCGAGCGAATGGCGGACCGAGTGGAAGAGGTCTTCGCCGGTGAAATAGGGCGTCTGGCTGAAGCCGTAGTTCACCGAGACGTTCAGGGTCGAGCGCAGCGGGTTGATCTGCTGTGAGTAGGAGACCCTGCCCCCGAGGTTGTAATTGCCCCCGACGTTGGTCTGCGTGGTGAGCTGCGCACCCTTCCGTGCCGTGTAGTCGTACTGGGGCAGGTAGGTGTCTTCGAGGAAGAGCGTGCGTCGCTGGGCGATGTAGTTGAAGGTGTAGCTGCCGTTGAGCCGCACGCTGAAGGAGAGGGCCTTTTTGACGTCGGTGAACTGGAATCCCGCCGATCCCGAGAGGTCGTTCTGCAACTTGAGGCCGGGGTTTCCGGCCTGCAACGAAAGGGGGTTGGTGGCGTTGAGCGTCGAGCGCAGCGCGTCGAGCGGGATCATCTGCGGGAAGGAGGCCAGGTTGAACGAAAAACGCTTCCGCGACTTGCCGACCGAGAGGTAGACCGTCGGGTTGAGCTGGAAGAACAGCCGCGGGAAGCGCTCCTCCTTGGGGAAGCGCTCGCTGCGGGCGATGTCGTAGAGCACTCCGCCCAGTCCGGCCATTATCCAGACGTCGCCGCTCCGGTATTGCAGGCTGGTTTGCAGGCTGTGCGTGTAGGTGTCGGTCGTGTAATGGTAGGAGTTGATCGTGTCGACGACGCCCTGCGGGTCGGAGAGGAAATCGACCGCCTGCTGTTTCGAGCGGGCGTAATCGCGGCTGAAGCTGTATGAGGCGTTGACCGAACCCTTTTTTCCCAGTTTGTAGCGGTAGCCCAGATTGGCGCCGAACGAATAGTTGCGGCTGTCGCCGTCGTTGCGCAGTTTGACTTGCAGGCCGGGTGTCGAGGCCGTCGTGTCGACCCGCCAGCCGTCCCGGTCGCCGGGTGCGTATTTGCCCGAGACGTTGAACGACAGGGTCGACCGTTCGGAAATTTTCGAGTGGAAGAAAATGCTGACATTCAATCGGATGTTGCGTCTGTCGGAGTTGCTGTTGAGGTTCGTCCGGGTCTTTTCGTCGTCGATCCGCTGCTGCGTGCGGCTGTGCCCGAGTGTGGAGCCGTCGTCGATCGAAAAGGTGGTCATGGCCCCGAAAACCTTCTTCTTCCGCTGGATGTTGACGTAGTTCGAGATCTCCGCCGAAAGCGATTTCGAGAGCGATTCGTTCCGGCTCTCCTCGTTGCGCAGGGCATAGGCTTCGGTCGGGAAATATTCGGTCTGCGAGGACCCCGTGCTGCTCTGGCGGCTGCGTCCGAACCGGACGGTGGTCGATACGTTGGTCGAGTCGCCCCGGCGCAGGGTATAGTCCGCCTGGGCGTCGGTCTGTTTCGTGGGGGTCGTCTTCGAGTCGAACGAGACGCCTTCTCCCTGCCGGATGTTGTCCTTCGAGTTGGAGGCTTCGAGACGCCAGTTGCCCCTTTCGGTGTTGCGGTAAAAGCTTCCGGCCTCGGAATGGCGGATTTCATGCCGACCCGAGTAGTCCCTTTCGAGGCTCGCGCCGAGCGTGCCCTCCAGATTCCCGCCCAGGATGTAACCGCGCTTCGACTTGGTTTCGACGTCCATCACCTTCTCCTTTTCGGCCGTGTTGTCCCCCAGGCGCTTTGCCTCGGGGCTGAAATCCTCGTAGACCCGCACGCTCCGGACGTCCGAGGCTTCGAGGTCGGTGAGTGCGTAGGAGGTTTTCGAGCCGAAGAGGTTTTTCCCGTCGATCAGCACCCGTTTGACCTCCTGCCCTTCGGCGTAAATCTTGTTGTCCTTGATCTCGACGCCCGGCAGCTGCTTCAGCAGCTCCGCGAAACGGTCGTCGGCCATGGTTTTGAACGCCCCCGCGTTGTAGACCGTCGTGTCGCCCCGGAAGACCATGGCGACCTGCTGCCCGACGACCACGACCTGCGCGATCGACTGTTCGTCGACCTCCATTTTGACCTCGATCCGTCCCCGGAATTCGGTGTTTCCGTAGCGTTTTTTGAACGGCTTGTAACCCACGTAGGTGACCTCCAGGTCGACCGAGTCGCGGAAAATCCGGTCGCAGCGGTAGACGGCCATGATGCGGTAGAAATCCTCCTTGACGGTCGTGCCCCGCAGCGTGTCGGCCCGGCTGACGATCGAGACCGTGGCGCCCAGCAGCGGGTCGTGCGTCTCCTTGTCCTCGACCATGACGACCGTGCGCGCCGGCCGGCCGAAGTTCATGGGTTGGTAAGAGAGGGCAAAGGATTGGAGCGCATGATTCCCCGCCGGATGTGCGGAGGGCATGCCGACAAACCCGAGAAGGGCGAGAATCGGTAGTATGTAACGCGTCAAACCGGGGGGGGTGAAGGTTTATTGGCTGCAAGATAGTAATTTCCGTCCATAGTACAGCCGGTCCGCAAAAAAAAGAAATTTCGGCCCGAATGGGGCGTTCCGGATCGAAACCGCAGGCGGAAATCCGGTTAAACATTGTCGCGATATGCCGCAGGATGCGTTCGGATTGTAAGTTCGGTTAAATTCATGGTTCGAAAAGATGTTCGGAATGGTGTTTTTTTCTTATCTTGCGAAACAAGATTTGTCTTGAATCAAATGAAACTGGCATGAGGAAGAGTGGATTGAACCGCCGCCCGGCGACCGCCCGGATCAGCGTTCCGGACCATGCCGACGAATTCCCGGCCCGGGTTCCCCCCCCCGCGGGAATTGCCCTACCATCTGTTGACAGTCGCGTGTTTCCCGATGCCCGACAGTTGCGCCATGCAGCTGCCGGAAGCCGTTATTGTGTCCCCTGACCGGTGAAATCCCCATTTCTCGGGGTTGCCGCCTGTTGTGCGGCACTCTATCTTTGTCCCCCGAAAACGAATGACATTCTTACTATTCACATAACCCTGTTTGCCGTGAAGAAATTTTTACTAATGCTTTTATTGGCGGGCGTCTGCATTCCGCTGGGAGTGCAGGCCCAGGCTCCGAAGAAGGTCTCCATCGAAGGGACCGTGACGGAGTACAACACGAAGGAGCCGATTGCGGGCTGCGTGGTTTCCATTCCGACGCTTGAGCTGTGGGTGGTGACCGATGCCAAAGGCCGGTTCCGGATGCCGTCGGTGACCACCGGCAGCTACACCATCGAGGCAACCTGCCTGGGTTACGAGCCGCTTTCGTACAAGGTGACGGTCAGCGCTTCGATCGGGGCGCTCTCGCTGCGTCTCAAGGAGTCGAGCCTGCAACTCAACACCGTGACCGTAACGGCCCAGCGGGGCCGCAGCATCAACTCCTCGTCGACGATCGACCGTCAGGCGATGGACCACCTGCAAGCCACCTCCGTCAAGGACGTGATGCAGTTGTTGCCGGGAGTGCTGACCGCGAATCCGGAATTGACGAACTCCACTTCGAATTTCGTCGGCATCCGTGATCTGCCTAATTCGATGACGGACGGTAAGGATGCGAACAGCATCAACTCCAGTTCGGTGGGCGTCTATGTCGATGGAGCCGTTGTGAATAATAGCGCGATGCTGATGGGTGGAAAAGCGGCCGCTTTCGGGCAGCAAACCAGCCGGGGTATCGACATGCGCACCATTTCGACCGACAATATCGAGTCGATCGAGGTCATCCGCGGCGTTGCGTCGGCCGAATACGGCAATATGAGCGCCGGAGCGGTCGTCGTCAAGACCAAGCAGGGCCGCACTCCCTATGAAATCCGGGTGAAGACCGTGCCGGATACCAAGGCCGTGTCGCTGACTAAAGGTTATGCGTTGGGGTCCGACAAGGGTTTCCTCAATGCGTCGATCGACTACGCCAATGCGATGAAGGACATCCGTACGGTGGAGGAATCTTATGACCGCGGAACGTTTTCGGTGGGTTATACCAATACCTTCAACCGTGACCGCACGCCGTTTCAGTTCAATGCGAAGGTGAGCGGTTACCTTTCGCGCGGCACTACAAAGGCTGATCCGGACAATATCTCGCAGGCTGAACGCAAGGAGTTGGACGACCGGAACCTGTCGATCAACCTTAATGGTTCGTGGCTGCTCAACAAGTCGTGGATTACGTCGTTGAAATACGTTTTCAACACATCAATGACCCGTCAGTACGCCCGTCAGCAGATGGCGCCCAGCGCCCTCGGTGTCGCCAATCCCGGAGCTTTGGAAAACGGGGAGTATCTGACTGAATTCACCCCTGACAATTACTTGAGCGATATTCGGAATTTGAGTATGGCCTATTACACCACGGCTAAAATGGTGGCTGAACTTTCGGGGCGTTACGGCAAGGTCTACAACAAGGCGATGCTCGGTGTCGAGTGGAACAATTCGGGCAACACCGGCAAAGGACAGTATTACGAAGGCGTGCGTCCCATGTCGTTCCGTCCGGAGCCGTTCAGCGACATTCCTTTCCTGAATCAGGTGGCTGTCTTCGCCGAAGAAAAAGCGACGCTGCCGATCGGAAAAACATCGCTCACGTTGCAGGCCGGCGGACGTTTTACCTATATGGCGACGGATCAGCTGAACGATAAGTGGGCCGTCGATCCGCGTTTTAACGCCAAATATACGATCATCAGCAATCGCGCGCCGAAAAAGGTCCGCGAACTGTCGCTGCGCGCCGGCTGGGGCATCCAGACCACGCTGCCGGCCCTGCGGCTGCTTTATCCTTTTCCGGTGTATATTGACCGGGTTTCGTTCAGCTGGGGCGGAACTACCGAGACGGGGCCTGTGGCGGCATGGACTACTTTCGTGACCCCGCAGTCCGATATGATTAACCGCGATCTGAAGATGCAGTACAGCAAGAACTTCGAAGTGGGTCTCGATTTCGATATGTTCGGTGTCAAGGGAGGCATTACCTATTATAATGAAAAGATGCGTAACGGTTATACCCTTCGTATGGTTCCGCAGGTATTGTCATTCCGGGAATACGAAACCTATAAAGGGACGGAAGTTCCGGTTTATATGGATGATCCGAACAATCCGGGACAACCGGTTCTGGGCGTGGGAGGCGAGCCGCTCGACTATCGGGATGAGAAAATATTCCATACGGCATCCGTCAAGAAACCGGCCAATGACGGTAAATACGACAAGTGGGGTGTCGAGTATACGTTCGATTTCGGGCAGATTCGTCCGGTCCGGACTTCGGTCGTTGTCAACGGAGCATACATGACCATGACCCGGAAGGATAGCGAGGGCGTGTTGTTGTACGATACTTATTCCTCGGTGAAAGTGCCTATTGACGGTAAGAATATCTACAACCCGTTTCTGGGAGCCTATTATGGGGGCAAATCCGTCTCTTCCGGTTCGGTGTACACCCGGTTCAATTCCAATATTAACCTGATCACGCACATTCCGAAGTTGCGTCTGATTACAACACTGACCGTCCAGTGTGTATGGCTCAACCGGACCCGGAATCTCCAGGCAGACGGTGTTTACATCCTCGATGACGACAATAATCCCGTTTATGGCGATTTTTCGAATGGGACGAATGGCAAGATGATCTACCGGGACCCCGATTTCTATATGAACATGGATGGTCAGCTATTGCCGTTCAATCGGGACTTGTACAACGATCCTACCTATGGAGCGGCTTACCGGGAATACCTTCAGACGGGCAGTGCGACTACGACCTTTGTCGAAAATTCGTTCAAGCCTTATTTCATGGCCAACCTCCGTGTTACGAAAGAGATCGGCAGGATTGCCCAGATTTCATTCTACGCCAACAACTTTACGAACTCGCATCCTAAAATGTTGCTGAAGAGTACGGGAACTTATAAGCGCGTAAATACGGATATTTATTTCGGCGCGGAACTAAAACTTAAATTCTAAAGAGTTGCAGATGATGAAAAAGATTTTATATTATCTGGTGCCTTTGGCGACGGCCTTTCTGCTGTGCGGCTGCCTCAAGGATATGAAAGACGGCGAATTGCTCCATGGCAACAGGGAGGTGCTGATCTCCATTGATTTGCCCGGAGAGTTGGCATCGCTCGACAAGTCGGGGTTCAAGGTGACTATGCGCAATACGAAGATCGGAAATACGTATACTTCCGAAACGGATGCGAAGGGTGAAACCCGGATCGACGCCGAGTACGGAAATTACAGCGTGATTATCAGCAAAGTGGCCGATGTGGGCGGAATCAGCAAGTTCCTGCATGCCACCAGGGATTTCGTGCTGAATAAAGACGGTCAGTCGGCCGGGACGAACAATCTCGAGATTAAGGCTACGGCGCGTGGCACGATCATTCTGAAAGAGGTTTATTTTCACAAAACGAAGACTGCCGACGGGAAAGCGAATTATAACTATGACCAGTATTTCACGCTCTGCAACAATTCCGACGATGTGCAGTATCTCGACGGGGTGGGAGTCGGATTCCACACGTCGTTCAATTCGGGAAAATCGGCCGTGTACAATAAATTCTGGTTGGGAAGCACCAGCACCGAACTCCGCGATTCCATTCCGGTCAACGCTTTCGGTTTTGTTTTCCCGGGCGAAGGCCGGGAGCACCCGATACAGCCGGGCGAAGAGGTCGTGATTGCCTTGAGCGCCGTCGAACATACGGCAGACCAGACCAGCAGACCGATGAACCTTGCCGCGGATAATGTATGGGCGATGTATATCGACCGTTTTGCTGGCTCCGCGGTAAAAGCTCCGGCCGCGGGCGTTGAACGGCTGGAATGCTTCTGTGAGCTGGCATCCGGAAATTCGATCGTTCTCTCCATCAGCTCGCCGGCGATCGTTGTATATCGGCTGCCTGAAGATCCTTATGAGTACGTTAAGGACGGAGCCATCAAAGGCCGGCCCTACGGCAAGGTGATGTATCAGCCGACGAAGTATCAGAGTATGCCCTCGATAATGGTTCCCAAGGAGTGTATTCTCGATGGTGTGGAGTTCCGCAGTAACGATACGCACGTCCCGCGTCTTTGCTCCGACATCAGTCTCCAGCCTTTGTTTATCACGACGGCCTCGTACAGCGGTCAGTCCTATATCCGCAAGGTGGACGAAAGCGCTTCGGAGATCGTAGGTCGTACGGTTTATCAGGATACGAACAATTCGGCCGACGACTGGATTCCGCTCGATGAACCGACCCTTTGCACGGAGTACAAAAACCGATAAAACGAAACAGCCATGAAGAAAAAGATCTATGCGGTGCTCCTGTTGACTGCGGTATGTGCGGGGTCGGGCGTTTTCGCCCAGTCCTCCGCTCCGAAGGAGAACCTTGAAAAATATTATACCCTGGAACGGATTCGTTCGAAAAGCGGATGGCTCGTTTCGGACAATGCGGCGGGCCTGATGCTCAATCAGGCATCGCTCTCCATTGCGGAAGTGAATTATGATTTCGAGCAAGGCGGACTGCGCAACGTTACCGATGGAGCGGAAGTGAATGCGTTCGGGGTCCGGTCCGAGTCGTACCGCCGTTGGAATCGTCTTTCGTTCTACGGTAAGTTGAGTTATGATTATGCGGCTTCGAAGGACCGCAGTTGGGCGGGAAATGCCAACATCGGAGATTCTCCGATGCTGATCGGCGATTCGATTCCCGGAAATACGCGTGATGAAACCTATGCCATCGAGGCCGGGGTTGCCTACCGTATGGGGCGCTGGGTGGTTGGAGCGATGGGGAAATACGAGGATCGCAGCCTGGCAAAGCGTCGGGATTCGCGCAATAAAACCACCTCGATGTATTTGAGCGTTCAGCCGGGTGTGATGTTTACCTCGAAGGTGGTGGACGCAGGTCTTAATTTTACGTATGAACGCTCGACGGAGCAGGTCGGCTATGCGGCTTTCGGTACGAATACGACCAGCGGAATGATCTACTTCTTCGAAGGCATGTGGTTTTATACCAGCCAGCAGCTCGGGGGAAGCGAAAAATTCTATGACGTCTATTACAAAGGCTCCGAATACGGAGGCGCCGCCCAGTTGGAATTGAAATTGGGAAAGAGGGTGAAGTTTTTCAATCAGTTCTCGGCCGAATACGGCAAAATGGAGCGTTTCCGCTTCGATTTGGACCAGCATCTGGGCGACAACGATCAGTTGACCTACCGCTATCTGGGGGTGCTCAACGTTGCGGGCCGCGGGGTCGATCAGCGGCTTTCGGTCGACGCCTCGTGGGGCGACCTGCTGAAATACAACAATATTCAGGAGCTGGAACTTGATCCGGAGACCAATCAGAAACTGTACAAACAGTACGGTCGCTTCCTGAAATTCTCGCAGAAGCAGCGCAGCGTCGATGCCGATTACAAACTCTACGTCAAGCGCAACGAGTGGAGCAGTTCGTGGATCGTCGATGCGGCTTATACCTATTACAAGGCCGAATCGGAATATACGATCTCCCCGGCATGCTACGATCAGGACCTGCACTATTCGAAACTGATGCTGGGCGTGACGAAGAACTTCCGGTTCAGCGGCCGCAGCTGGCTCGACGCGACGGTGCGCGGCGGCTATACGTTCGGCGGCGGAACCGAACTGGAGAAGAGCTGCCCCGAGGGGGTGCAGATCGACAACGAGAACTATCGCGCCGACCTGCTGGCCCAGGAGTATGCCTTCCTGACCAACGACCGTCTGAACGGTGAGGCCGGCCTGCGCTATACGCACTGTTTCCCGGCGAAGAAAATGAGCCTGTACGTCGATCTGAAAGGGCGTGCGGCATGGGGGCGCAGCGGCCTGATGGACGGCAGCCGGCGCGGCGGCCTGTTCGCGGCCGTGGGTCTGAACTTCTGAACCGCGGGTCGTCATTAAAAACCCCGCAGGACGTGCAAAGTCCTGCGGGGTTTTTGTCGTCGGGGATTCATAAAAAAGGAACGGACCCCCGTTTTGAAGGGTCCGTTCCTTGGCGAGCGCAGGGCGGGTTATTTCACCAGCCGCATTTCGTCGATCAGCTTTCCGGCGCCAGCGTATTTGTCCATGATCCACAGCACGAAGCGGATGTCGACGCAGACCGTCTTGAAGTTGGTCGGGTGGAAATAGATGTCGCCCGACATCGACTCGCGGTTGCCGTCGAACGCCAGTCCGATCACGTCGCCCCGGGCGTTGAGCACAGGGCTTCCCGAATTGCCGCCCGTGATGTCGTTGTTGGTGAGGAAATTGACGTACAGCCGGCCGTTTTCGCCCCAGCGGCCCCAGTCCTTGCTGCGGATGAGCGAAGACATCCGGTCGTCGACACGGAATTCGTAGTCGTCGGGATTGTATTTTTCGAGGTAGCCGTCGATCGTCGAACGGGAGTCGTAGTGCACGGCGTCCTTGGGCGAGACCGGGCCTACGGTTCCGTAGGTGAGGCGCATTGTCGAGTTGGCGTCGGGATATTGGGGCGTGCCTTCCGATTCGCGCATCTCGTAGATGGCGTGGGTGTAGCGGAGTTCCTCCTTGTCGGCGTCGATGCCCGACGTCTCCTCGGCCTGTTTGAGTTTCTCGGCGAAACGCCGCGAGCTGACCGAATTGGCCATCGCCGCCATCGGGTCGGAGAGGATCTCCTCGGCCGTGCGGGGCTGTGCGAACCAGGCGCAGAGCTTTTCGTAGCTGGTGCAGCAGGTGTTTTCGAACGCGTAGTCGACCAGCGCCGGAACGTTGCCCTTGAAACGGTCGTAAAGCTGCGGCAGCTGCTCGCCCCACATTTCGCGGGGCACGTTGTCGATGAAACTCTCCATCATCCGTGTCAGCACCTCCTTGTCGGTGGCCAGGTCGAAGTCCTTCATCATCCGGCGGGTGTTGGACTTCACGCCCGCGAAGTTCTTGTCGCCGTCCTGCACCGAGGCGATGCCGTCGCGCTGCATGCGGTCGACGAGCGTGCCGAGACGGTTGGCCGTCATCATCACGTCGCTCGGGCGAATCCACGTCTCCTGGTAGTAGCACTTTTCGCGCACGGCTTCGGCGCGGGCCTCGTAGCCTTTTTTGAGGTTGGCGAGCAGGTCGCCGTATTCGGCCCTGCGGGCCGGATCGGCGTCGATCCAGGCGGCGAGGCGCGCCTCCTCGGCGGCGCGGATGCCGATAACGTCGTAACGGCGCAGGCAGATGTTCTCCCACTTGGCGTAGTCGGCGTAGTTGCTGATGTTGAAATACTTGTCGCTGTACATCAGCCGCACGTCCGGGTCGGCCTCCATGTGGCGCAGCATGATGTCGAGGCGGTCGCGGCGCGCCTTGATCACCACGGGGTTGGTCACGTGCTCCTTTTCGCGCACGGCCTGCGACGACATGTAGCGGTTGGTGCGGCCCGGAAAGCCGATCACCATGGCGTAGTCCCCGTCGTGGATGCCACTCGTCGAGACATTCAGCACCTTGCGGGGCGTGATGGGCACGTTGTTCTCCGAGTAGGCCGCCGGGCGGCCCTTCGCGTCGCCGTAGACGCGGTAGAGGGCGAAATCGCCCTTGTGCTGGGGCCAGCCCCAGTTGTCCTGCTCGCCGCCGAAGGCCCCGATTTTCACGGGAGGCGCACCCACGAGGCGCACGTCCTTATAGGTCTCGTAGTAGAAAAGCAGGTATTTCTTGCCCTTCCACATCGAGGCGCATTCCACTTCGAAGGGGGTGTCCCCGCCGTACTTCCGTTCGAGGATGCCATAGACCTTGCGCGTCCCGAAGATGCCCAGGCTGTTGGCCTTTTCGAGCGAGTCGCGGATGGCCTGGGCCTCGTCCGTCACGTCGCGGACCTGCCGCAGGAAGGTCACGGTCTTGCCCTTGAGCGGCAGTTCGTCCTTTTGTTCGAGCGCCCAGAAGCCCTCTTCGAGGTAGTTCTTCGCGGGGGTGCTCAACGAGTGGATGTCGCCGTAGGCCACATGGTGGTTGGTGATGACGAGTCCCTTGTCCGAAATCACGCTGCCCGTGCCCATGCCGCCGTCGACGGCCACGATGGCGTTGCACAGCGCCGGGGACTCCTCGTTGTAAATCTCTCCGGGTTTGAGTTTCAGCCCCTCCTTCTTCATCTGGGGGTAGATCACGTCCCGGAACGTGCTGACCAGCCACATGCCTTCGTCGGCCGACGCCGCAACCGGGAGCAGGACGCAGGCCAGCAGGTAAAAAATCGCTTTTTTCATCGTCTTCTTGGTTTATCTCGAAAAAAGGGGCTTGCGTATCACAAGCCCCGGTGGTGTCAGAGGGTGTGTCCCTCGGTTTTGAAGGTGAACTTCGGCTCCTCGTCCTTGAGCGTGCCGTCCTTGTATTTCACGGGCCACACCTTGGCGTTGAGCAGTTCGTTCCAGATCTTCGCGTCGTCCCACATCGACTTGACGTAGACGATCCGCAGTACGGGAACCTCCTCGTCGTTCAATGCCACGTCGAGCCGCGTGATGCCCTCCTTGAGCGAGAGGAACCCGCGGAAGTAGGGGAAGCTGCGCTTGATGAGCGGCTTCTCGATGCCGCGGCACTCGACTTCGTAGACGCCTTTGGGGTACTTCGCGTCATCGCCGTAAGTCTCGGTGTTATGCTTGAACGGCGCCGAGAGGTCGCGGGTCTGCTCGAACATCAGGTCGAGGAACTCGCGGCGGCCGATCCTGCCGGCGGCGGGGTCGTAGCTTTTGAGCTCGTAGTGGACCGGAATCGCGCGGACCTTGCCGCCGTGGGCCAGCATGTGGGCCTCCTTGACCTCGATCGAGTCGCGGAGCATCTTTTCGGGGATCGCGGCCGACGGGTCGACGTAGAGCGTAACGGCTACCGGGCAGTCGTACTGTGCGTCGAAGCCGCAGATGCCGTCGATGTTGCGCAGGATGGCCCCGAAGTAGACCATGTCCATCTTATCGTGGAGTCCCTCGACGCCGATGCGGACCACCGACAGCGAGTCGACGCCGGCTTTCGGCGTTGCGAACTTCATGGTCGTCGGCGAGAAGATCGCCTTGTCGATGCTCGTCTCGTCGATCGCCTTGGGATCGTAGCTGATCACCACGGCGTGGCGTTTCACGAACGTTTTCACGCCGTAGACGCCCGGCACTTTCTGCATCTTCGCGGAGAAGGCCTTCGAGCTGCCGAAGCACTTTACCGAGGTGAGTCCCTCGATTTCGTAGGTCTGCATGCCTTCGACCTGCTCGTATTCGCCCCACTTCTCGTCGATGGTCGGAAGTTCCCAGTGGCTGCCGAACCACAGCGCCGCGCCGAAGAGCGGCCAGGATGCCGGGCAGCCAGCGCAGCGAGCGTTTGCCGCCGACCTGCAACGAATCTTCGGGGCAGGCCGAGACGCACGTTCCGCAGAGCGTGCAGTCGATATGCTTCACCTTGTCGAGGTTCTTGATGTCGATCGAATAGGGGCATTTGCGTCGGCAGACGTCGCACTTGGTGCACGTGGCTTCGTCGCGGACGATGCGCAGCAGCGGGAAGACCTTGCTCTTGAGATAGATCATCTCCCAGAGGTAGCCGATGACGCAGGCGGCGCCCAGTGCCCATACCCAGGCCGAAGCCACGCCCAGCAGCCCGAGCGCCCACAGCAGGATGACGATGCCCGCGAAGGTGAGGGTGAATTTGAAGATGTTGCTCAGCGCACCCAGCGGGCAGATGTATTTGCACCAGAACATTTTGACGAAAAAGCTGCCGAGGAAGAGCAGCGCAACCGAAATGACGGTCATCCAGACGGTGATCTCACCCTTGAAGCCCGTGGCGACGGCGTAATAGGGGTCGAAATTCTTGCAGAAAAGTTCGCTGCTCGACGCCGACATGTAGAACACGTAGAACAGCAGCGCGTATTTGACGGCGCGGAGCAGGCGGTCGGCGATGCTTCCCGGGCGGATTTCGACGCTGACCTTCAGTTTTTTGCCGCCCCGGCCCATCCATTCGCTGACGGTTCCCAGCGGGCATAGGTAGCCGCAGAAGAGTTTGCTGAAAAGGATCACTCCCACGGCGAGCATGACGCCCACCATGATCTGCGTCATGGACATCGTGCATGCCAGCGAGTTGTTGACCAGGTAGCTTCCCAGTGCCTGCAGTCCGCCGAACGGGCAGTAGGCCTCCACGTCCGCGGGTTTCTCCCCGAGCATAAGCCCGTAGACCACGAATCCCACGATTGCCGCAAGCGTGCCCCATTGCAGCAAATTCTTTAACCAATTGCTTTTTCTTTTCATTGTTCGGGTTGTAAATGATGTGTATAACGCAAAGATAGTTATTTTGAAGTTTGATTGATCCGCGACGTCCGTTTTTTAGCGTCTCCTGTGCGACTTTTTTGTATATTTGCGAAACTGCACTGCATAATTAAGCGAATCCACGATGAAAAAATCTGTTCTGATCCGTGCGGCCCTGCTCTGTCTGCTGGCCGTTCCGGCGGCGGGGCAAGTCCCCGCAGGCCCGCAAGAGAAGATGCCGCTCGACGGCGAGGTCCGGGTCGGCCGGCTCGACAACGGGATGACCTACTACATCCGGCATTACGACAATCCCCGGCAGCGGGCGGATTTCTTCATCGCCCACGACGTAGGCGCCCTGCAGGAGGAGGACGACCAGAACGGCCTGGCCCATTTCCTCGAACACATGGCCTTCAACGGAACGAAGCACTTTCCCGGAAAGGGCATTCTCAACTACCTTGCGGCCAATGGAGTGCGCTTCGGATACAACGTCAATGCCTACACCTCGCGCGACCGCACGGTCTACAATGTTTCCAACGTGCCGCTGGTGCGCGAGGGACTGGTGGACTCGCTGCTGCTGATCCTGCACGACTGGTCCTATTACATCGCCTGCGAACCCGGGGAGATCGAGTCGGAGCGGGGCGTGATCCGCGAGGAGTGCCGGCGCGGCAACGACGCCCGCTCGCGCATGGCCCGCAAGTCGGCCGAGGTCGAGTACGACGGGTCGAAATACGCCCGGCGCGACGTGATCGGCGACATGGAGATCGTCAACAGCTTCGGGCGGCAGACGCTCATCGACTTCTACCATAAATGGTATCGTCCCGATTTGCAGGCGGTGATCGTCGTCGGCGACGTGGGTGTGGACGCGATGGAGCGGAAGATCCGCGACGTGATGTCGTCGATCCCGAAGGCCGAAAATCCCGCCCGGAAGGAGGTCTACGACATTCCGCAGCGCGACAAGCCCCGCTACGGACTGGTGACCGATCCCGAAACCAAGGCCGTGGCCGTGAAGCTGATCTTCTACCAGCCCTATCCGTCGGAGGAGGAGCGTGCGACGGTGGGCGCCGTGCGCGACGAACTGGCGCGCAAGGTCTTTCTCGAAATGGCGCGCGCCCGGCTGACCGAGGCGGAGAAACGCCCCGACGCCCGTTACAAACGCGTGGTGGCCGTTCTCGGGAGCCTCGCCACATGCCGGAACACCTTCATGCTGACGGCCCTGCCCAAGGAGCACGATATGCGCGAGGCGTTGGCCGGGGTGCTGACCGACGTGGAGCAGATCCGACGTTACGGTTTCAGCCGCGAGGAGTTCGAGGCCGCACGTGCCAAGGTGGCGCGGAGCGAGAAAGCCGCGCTCGAAAAGTACCGGCTCGCCACGAACACCGACCTGGCCGGGCGGTATGTGGAGCATTTCACGCGCAATGTGCCCTACGTGACGCCCGACGACCGGACGCGGATCGTCGGCGAGCAGCTCGACGCCCTGACCTGCGAGGAGGTGAACGGCCTGCGTGCCGGCATGACCTCGCCGGAGGGGATGCTCGTGCTCGTGTCGTCGTCCGAGGAGTACATGGCCAAGGTTCCCGCGGAGGCGGAGGCCTTCGACCTGATCGACTCGGTGAAGCGTGCGAAGATCGCCCGTCCCGAGCGCCGCGGGAAGTCCGCCGGACCGCTCTTTACGGAGAAGGTGACGCCCGGAAAGGTCGTCAGGACCCGCAAGGCGCCTCTCGGGGCCGAGGAGTGGACGCTCTCGAACGGCGTGAAGGTCTTCTGGCGCACCGTTCCCGAGGTGATCGGCGTCCGCAAGGTCGGGGTGACGGCGGTCAGCGAGGGCGGCTTCGCCCGCGACAGCGATGTGGAGGGCATGCACCTGCTTCAGAACTACATTCGCACGATGGGCGTGAAGGACCTCGACCGCGCCGGGATGCGCGACCTGCTTTTCGCCCACGACGCCAGTCTGATGGTGACGCTGGGGCGGACTGAAAGCGTCTTCTCGGGAGCGTCCGGCGTGGCCGACTTCGAACTGCTGCTGCAACTGCTGCATCTCTATATCACCCGTCCCAACTTCTCGGAGCAGGCCTACGGCGACTATCTCGACCTGGCCCGCGCGTCGCTCGGAAAGGAGAAGTCGCCCAAGGCGCTTTTCGCCGAGCGCGCCGACAGCGTAAAATACGGCGGCCATCCGTGGCTGCGGCGGGCGACGCCCGCGACGCTC
>ENA-OROM01001858-OROM01001858.1-human-gut-metagenome-genome-assembly--contig:-NODE-1858-length-17320-cov-3.186273_pt1 | contig 17320 bp, 17 predicted proteins | sample MGYA00242129_ERZ509050 | MGnify/ENA primary metagenome ERZ509050 (study PRJEB26280, sample SAMEA2338701) | human gut metagenome | biome: human gut; feature: human-associated habitat; material: faeces...
AAGAGCCTCAAAAAACAGGCCTGGAAGAAAAACAACATTCGAACTCGATTTTATTATTAAAAAACAAGGACTTAAACCGAAATTTAAGCCCTTTGCACTTGGTGGCTGGAGTGAATTCGCAATCTGCGGACTAGTTATTATTGGTTGAATCGTAATATTTTTTGCAATTTATCTGGCTTGTCTCTTGCGTTTTTGAAATAAAATTCCTAAATAACAGTTATATATAATAAAAAGACTAATGGAGATTTTAAAATATGACAGCAGTAAGAATGTTTAATTATATTCCGGAATGTGTTGATCTTTTGGCTGCTGGAAAGAGAATATTGCAAGGTACATTAAGTGAAAAAGATATTATTGATTTTCCCCAGAAGTCTGTCACTTATACTATTCGTTATAAAATTGGAGAAGATAAAATAGTTTTTCTTGTTTCATATGGTAAATCAAAACCTAATGTATGCTATAATCGCAGTCAAAAAATGTATGATGACAGCATATTATCAGATGAAGTTATTCATATGACAAATCAGTTTATTTTTATTATTTATAAAAATAGGGTTTTATGCTCCGATCATTACAAAAGAAATGTAATAATCAACTTGCTGCATGATGCAGATAAGAACTTTTCTTGTGAATTGTTGTCTATGTCAAGTTCTATTGAAGATTTTATACAACAGGTTAAAGCGATTGATTCCATATCAATAACGGCAACAAATGACCTTTTTATTAATGAATTTTTGAATCCATCGTGGGGAGATGATATTGATAAAAAGGAACGACCTGAAACAACAGTTATAAAAATGGATTTTAAAAGAGCCTTGAATGAGGGATATTTAAGAAAAATTTATAAAAAACTAAAAACACCATCATATATTACAGCCTTCAATATAAAAGGAGAAAGTGATGATGGCTTTATATCTATAAATGAAGAAAATGTTGTTGCAAAAGATATTTTTGAATTTGAAAAAGAAGAAGGATATTATGATATTAATGAAATTTTTGAAAAAGTATAAGATGGTATTTTGCCTTATAGTAACTTTTGTATTGTCAATATTTTTTTCTATAAGCTCAGAAACAATAATATCCGATTCGATTACTTGCATATCTATTATATTTGCCTTCTCTCAATCATTTTTATTAGCAACATATGCCAATAAAGATATTAACATCTACATGAAAGAGCATAAAATGTTTGATAAATTTATTAAAGATAATCGAGATTTCATTAAATCATGTGTTTATTCTCTTATCGCTCTTTTTATTCTAGGTTTATTTCCATTTAAGTATCAATATAATAATCTATTTTATTTTTCATCAACTCATATTGCATTACTAATTATTATTAAACAACTTAATGATACTCTCATATTTGCAGATTGTTATATGAATGTTTACAAAAATTCGTATTCACAAAAAGTTATAAAAATTAAATAATATTTTTTGAATCGGAATTAATTCAGGATTTTTCAGATATCTTATCAGCATATTCGTTCGTCTTTTATAATTTACGCATAGGTTAGTTAATTTTCTTGCATAATGCCATGGGTCGTCTGGATCGATAGCACCATTATCTAAGCTGATAAGGTCGCCGATGATTTCCCATAACATTTTTCGGACAGAGTGTCGTTTTGGAAATTTCCATGGCTCATCGCTTATATCTTTACGGCAACCAAGCAGTAATAAACGTGAACGGTCTTCAACACAGCCATAGTCAGCAGCAGTATACCTGTTTCTGTTTTTTCAGATAAGCCTTGTTTTGTTAACCAATTTCTAAAATTCTCTCTCAAATTATCCATAAAATGACACTCCTTAATTTATCTTATATTGCCAAGATTTAAGAAAAAGTAAAACCGAAAATTAAAAAGAAAATTAGACTTATGACTTAGCTATGTTACAAGTTAAAAAAGGACTACTGAAAACGCAAGCACCTATTTTAAGCCTCGCACGTAAAGGCCTCTTTTAATTTTGACACTTCATTTTTAAGCTTAACCGGTGTTGGCTGGCGGGCAGGTGTATCCCGGCCGGGTAGTATAGGAACGGTAGCCGGCAGTCCCGAACCGTGAGGTGTAGCCGCTGGAACCTGGTCTCTTGAGTAAAAATAACCTGTCGTCAACGTCAAGAACTTTTCTTTTAGACTAGTTTCAAATCTGACTTTTGATAAATGATAATCCCAAAAGGCTATGAAAGGCTGTCTTTGATTAAGCTATTGAAAAATAAAGAAAGTTATAAAAAGTAGTCCGAAGATGATTCATATTTAAGCCTGTAATGATATAAATTTTCGGACTCAGTTAAGTTGTTGATTTATAAAGAAAAAATCGCCATTTCTGACGATTTTTGAACTGTGGCTGACCAAGGTTTATGACCTTAGGAAAAAATATGAGCAGGAATTAGCGGAAATGTACCTTATTATTAACGGCATGGATGACGATTTGCGACAGATGATGACGATAGAAAAAGGCTAGAGCTCAATATTTTTATTATATAATCACATCAGAAGGAAATAATAAAAATGATAAAGGACTTTTATATTTGCCTAGACAATACGGCACTAAATTATGCTCTAAAGCATTTCAGCAACCCGTTTACACGGATAATGCGTTGTTATACCGGCCTTGAAGTTGAAATGATTGTCAAAACTATGGAATCAAATAAAAGCAAAAATTTTTATACGCTCCGGGCAATGCAAAATAAGATATTAAAAGGCACCATTAAAAATCTTGAAGTCTTGGGTACTATTTTTGAAAGGGCGGATAAAAATAAGCTAAGTAGTAATAAAAAAATACTTTTAGCTCTTGATACAGAATAAAAAAATTCCTAAGTATTCAATATAGGCTACCTTTTTTTGATTTGTAGTCTTTTTTGCAAAATTTATTTAATACTGTCTGAAAGCTGAAATATGGCAATTTATTTGAATGGATGCCCTGTTAAATTAAAACGAACAAAATTTTCTGTTTGTGTTTTAAAATATTCTGATGATTTACTTAAGGAGTTGAGAGCAAAATATAAATCTGTCATATTTTATCGACATAAAGGTATTGAAATATTAGGTTTTTCATTTGAACAGCAATATGATAGCAAATTACAAGAGTGTGTAAAAGAGATTGATATTACGGATGAAGAATATAGTGATTTTAGAAAAATTTTAATAAAATATGCAATAAAAAAAGCTATTGATAACGCTGGAAAAAATAAGGCTTGGGGTTTTAATCCGATTTGCCTTATTAGCTCTAAGTCAGAGGAAGATATTATAAAAAAAGTTTTAAATGCTGATTTTCCTTTTGCGGCACTTCCTGCGTATTTGATTGATGTTCGGGAAATTGATAATGAGACCTGCATTTTAGTCGATACCTCCGTTAGGTATCAGACAAGCTATCCATGTAATTATTTTTATTCTAAAGGTTTTAATTTAATCGGAAGAAAGGCTTATATAAATTTACCTAACGGTGAAAGAAAAAAGGTTGGAAAAATTAAAAGCTATATCAGTATATTTTTTAGATCTTTCTTCTAGTTCTTTTCTTTGGTCTAGATACTTTTGCTTTTCAAGTTTATATTGATTTTCAGTAATACCACGGTCAAGAAAATACTCCCATAAATGCTTTAATCTGTTGTCAATAACATTAATCTCATCAGTAATTTTTTTTCTAACGCTGGCATTGACCTTCTTTTCATCTTCTAAGGATTGGATAATAGATGTTTTCAGTAAGTCGTGCATAGTTGGAGATATTTTAATTTTATGAAAAATCTCATTATCAAGCTGTTTTAGTATAATATCTTCGTTAACTAATTTTTGTTTGCATGAGCCTTTTTGATGACTGCAACGCAGATATACATACTCTTTATTTCCTTTTTTATGATGTTCAGGAGTAACAGCACATCCACATTTACAAGTTATCAATCCTCTAAAGACAAAAGGAATACCAGCATATTTTTGTTCTTTGCAAAATCTTTCTTTTTTTCTGGTTTCTAGAACTTTTTGAACTTTATCAAATAATTCTTTGTCAATAATCGGTTCGTATAGTCCCGAAAAAATAAAAATAGAACGCTCGTATGATTATTTGCTTAATGGAAGTTTTGTCACATTAGAAGATAAAAAAACATTAAAAAGCAAAAAGTTCCGAGAATATTTAAGATATGTTTGGGATAATAAAAAGGAACGGTTTAAGAACCATACGGCTATATATGCGTTGTGTGATTTTGTTAGAAAAACAGATTATACTTCATTAAAAACTAAATTTAACGATATGATAACAACTAAAATAAAACATCTTGAAACCATTAGCACGACGATTTTATCATTTGATTTCATTCCCGCAACAAAAACAAAATCTATGCGGATAATTTCAAGAAATGGATGCGATGATTTAAATTCATTTGATTTGGTATATTTTTTCAAATGTAGTAGGAACACCATACAAAATCTGTTGAAAAGAAAAGCTTTGTGTTATTCGGACGTAGATAACAAGTTGTATTCAATTCAATATATAAATGAATACTTAGCTAAAAAACATTCTGAATATATCAAAAATAACAATACCAAACTACTACCAAAAGAAAATAATAACTCTGGTAAATATACTAATAAACTACTACTTTTATATGGTTTCTATAAAGATTTTGTCAATGGCGGCAGTAATTTTGAGAAATTCTTGATAAACAAGGATGAGAATATTCAAACGGATTTAATCGTTAGAAATGATATAATTAGCGTATTTAAATTTTTCAAACGTAATAAAAAAGTACTCGGCAGTTTGGATAATGATTTTATATCTTTATCATCATTTTTTTATAATAAAGACTTTGACTTACCAACTTTTAATGAAGATTGGTTACCTAAATTTATAAGATTATTACAAGAATATAGTGATTCCGTAAAAGATGACACCTCTGATAATATGCAAGAAAGACTTTTTTCATATTTAGAAGCCATACAAGTGTATATTAATTCCGCCAAAGAACAGCTAAAAGAAGATAATTGGTGTACCCTTGATGAAGCTGTAAAAAATACACCATTAACCAAAAAGATCATACAAGGATTAAGGGAACGCAATAAGATTACATACACACAATATTCAAACAAGGTTATAAAATATCTTAAAAGCGATATAGAAAGTATAAAGGAAATGCGCAAATAAAACATCCAGCAAAGCAAAATTTACAATAGACAGCTTTTCGAAGGCTGTTTTTTTGTGTTTAAGCCAAGTTATCTTGGTATGATGATTGTTTGTATTTTGTGTTAAACTTGAGGCATAATGAAAGAGTAGCTCGGGCGCCCGTCCTACAAAATTTTAACAATTTTGTATGAAAGGAACGAGTTATGAGAGAGCTCAATTTAGATAAAAATATTATTGATAACGAATTATTAGAAAATCCGGCTGATGCCAACCAAAATGTAGAAACCGAAGATGCTTCAACTCTGAAAGAAAATGAAGAGAAAGAAAAATCTTTAGAGGAAGAAATTAGCCAAGCTTTAAAATTACTCAGGGATAATAAACTTTCCCCGTCCGAATATCAGGAGTTGTATAAAAAAGCATTTAGTACAGCAGAAAACTTGTTGAAAGCCGATTTGGAATTGGCTCAAAAATTCAAAAATCTTCCAACGTCTGACGGCTTCAGAAGCGACAAATATAAACTGAAAGGAGGTGAAACAGACACAAAGACCAAGACTAGAATTCTCGAAGTTGAATATGGTATAGACTATCATCGGGCTTGGGAAATTCAGCAGATTGATGATGAGTTAGTTAAGGAAACTATCGAAGAAGCTAAGAAGAAAGGCAAATTACCAACTCTTGAGTTGGCTATAAGATTGTTTCGCAAAAAACGCTCTGCCGAAAACAAAGCGAAAAAAATGGAGGAGAAACGCAAGTCTTTTGCTGCAATTCACGGCTCCGGAGTAATCAAATTAGATGAGGGGAAGTATAACATCATTTATGCCAACCCAGTCTATGAAAGCGAGGAGAACGATAAGAATTTGACCGTATCCATTGATGATATGAAAAAAATTCAAATTCCAGCTGATGACAATGCCATTCTATTTCTTTGGTCGAATTCAACGGATTTAATCGCTTCCTTGGAAGTTATTACAGCGTGGGGATTTACTTACCGAGAGCATGCAATTTGGGATTTTGGCAAAGCAAAGACCGCTGAACTTTGTTTCGAAACCAGGCACAAAGTTTTATTAGTCGCTACCAAAGGAGATAACCTTCCCAAACCTAAGCTAAAAAAAGCATCGGTTTATCAGGAAAGAAGCGAAGCAACAGAGGTTAAGCCGACATATTACTATGAAACCATTGAGCGGATGTTTCCTGAGGAGAGTTACTTGGATGTTTTTTCAGCCAAACCATGCAACTCTAAATGGAAAACACTTTTTAACAAAGATGAAGAGGAGAAAAATAATGAAGCAAATTAATGCCGCAGTAATGTTTGCCAACGCTGGTATAGGTGAGTTTTATGCTCACCTTGCCAATGTCAAAAATATGGTAGCAGTGGAATATGATCCAGACCGTGCAGATTTGTATAAATGCATATATCCCCATTGCTACGTGTTTCCAGATGATATAAATAAGGTTATGGAGGCGTTTATTGCCAAAGCAAAAGAATGTAATTGTTCTCTCTTGATGGCATCTCCGCCATGCCAGGGACATTCCCGCGCAAATCAAAGTGAAAATAAGGATGAAGATATCCGCAATCGTTTGATTTTGACGGTTACAGAGGCTGTTGAAAAAGGAAATTTTGACACTGTTATGATCGAAAATGTTCCCGAATTCTTAGATTATTCGTCGGACACAATCCTGCCAGAGCTTAAAGGAAAAAACATCCGTCAATATTTGGAAGAATTTTTTCGGACGCATGGATATATGGTTAATTTTTATCAGCGTGTTGATGCGCGTAAATATAGTTCAACACCGCAACAACGTGTTCGTGCGATTGTTTTAGCTTCCAGAATAGGCGAATGGAAATTACCAGAGATGCTACCAAAAGAGCAATGGCGGACATTGGAAGATGCTATTGGTGATTTGCCTAGCCTTGAAGCAGGAGAACGTGGAGCAGAAAAATATGAAAAAGATCCGGTTTGGGGTAAAAAATTAAATATACTGAAATATCACAATGCTCCATACTGGTCTGAACACGATGTTAAAATTATGAAACATACAGCAACCGGATGTTCAGCTTTTGATAATCCGTTAGAATACAGACCGACCAAAAAAGATGGAACACCGAAGGAATATTATCGCTCAGCATATCGCAGACCGAAATGGAATGACGCCTTTCCGTGTATCCTTAGAGAATCTGATGGTATGGGAGGAATGATTACCTGTCATCCAGGTAGAAAATTAGCGGACGGTACATATAGCGATGCTCGGGCTTATACTGTTTTGGAGCTTCTGCGCGGCTATGATTTACCGTATAATTTTCCGTTTCCTGAGTGGACTCTTGATGAAGATAAGCTGCAACGAGCTGTTTTGGGTGAGGCATTTGCACCTCGTTTAGTTCAACGGATATTAGAGGTAATGCCTCGGCAGTAAATTATTATAGTAAAGTAAGGCAGACAGGGAGACTTCGGTTTCCCTGTTTTTTTGTAAACTCATTTATAATTTAAATTAAATTACTGAAAACGCAAAGAACCATTTTAAGCCTCGCACGTAAAGGCCTCTCTCAATTTTTGTTAGTCATTTTTTTACTTAGCCGGTACGGGTCGGAGGATAGGCAGGTCCCAGCCGGAGAGTATGGGAGCGGCGACTAGCAGGCCCAATCCACATACCGTAGCCCCTGAGCCTAGTCTTTTGAGTAAAAATAAACTGTCATTGACGTCAAGAGCTTTTCTTTTAGGCTGGTTTTAAATTTGATTTTTTTTCAAAAGATTATCCCGAAGGACTGGCTGGATTCAAACCAAGTTAAGCTATTGAAAAACAATGATACTTAAAGAAAGTAGTTCGGAAGAGCCTTAAAAAACAGGTCTGGAAGAAAAACAACATTCGAACTCGATTTTATTGTTAAAAAACAAGGACTTAAACTGAAATTTAAGCCCTTTGCACTTGGTGGCTGGGGTGGCTGGATTCGAACCAACGAATGTCGGCACCAAAAGCCGATGCCTTACCACTTGGCGACACCCCAACATTATAGTAAAAAATGCCCGTATAAACGAACAAAAGTACTTTTATACTAAAAAAATATAAAAGCAAGCATTTTTTTCTATTGTTAAAAATTTTTGAATAAATGGTATGCGTAGAATAAAGTTATATAAATCATTTGACTTATGACACATGTTATGCAACTATCAAATTTAAGTAATATGAATAGGTAAAAAGGTGGGGGCGATGAAACGAATTTTAATATTTATCTTTTTTATTCATCTGTTTCTGGTGGAAACGGCAAAAGCGTTGGATTGCCGTGATACTGAATTGTTGATATGTTCCGAAAGACCTGAAAATACCGCAGGAACAAGGGGGAAATCAGTTTTATCTGTTGAATAAAACAAGGAAAGAAATGACGGAAATTTGGGAAAAACCTTACATCGGCGGTCTTGAACTGGTGTATCCGTAAAAATCTTTAGCATAACTTTTTCCCTCTCTTTACAGCATCAAAACCTCTCCGTATACTGCAGGCGAATAATAACAAAAGCAAAAGAGGGAATGATATGGCACTTAACCTGATAAAACGCGGCGGCGCCGTGCAGGAATTTTCAATTTTTAAACTTCAAAAGCTGCTGACGGATGTCTGTCGGGGCTTTCCGCTGGATTCGCAAAAGCCGCTGTTGAATCTGGATGAATATATAAAAGACGGTATGACGACAGCAGACTTGTTTAATGCTCTGACGATGAACGTTTTAAGCCTGACGTCGGTTGAAGAGCCGGAATGGAAGAACGTTGCCGGCCGGCTGAAGATGCTTGCATTGTACAAACAGGTTTCCCTTGCCCGGAATATGCCGAAGAACGAACCGCCGTATGATTATGTGTCGTTTCTAAAGTACGCTGTCAATAACGGAATATACAGCACTGTAATTGCGGAAAAATATACGACGGAGGAAATTGCCGAAGCTGCGTCCTTTATTAATCCCGATTTTGACTTCGTTTATGACTATGCCGGTGCCAATCTGCTGCTGAAACGCTATCTCTGTGAATACGGCGATAAAATTGTTGAATTGCCGCAGGATATGTTCTTGTCCATTGCGCTGCTGATAGAACAGGACGAAGACAAAGCCGCGCGTATGGCCAAAGTTAAGGATACTTACGAAAAACTGGCTGACCGCAAAATCTCGCTTGGCACGCCGCTTTTGATGAACCTGCGCCGTCCGAACGGTAATCTCAGTTCTTGCTTCATCACCGCAATGGAAGACACGCGCGAGTCGATTTTTTATGTCATAGACCAGGTGTCGTCGATTTCCAAATTCGGCGGCGGGGTAGGGGTGAACATTTCCCGCGTCCGTGCCAAAGGCGCCCGCATCAAGGGGATAAAGAATTCCTCCGGCGGTGTTATCCCGTGGATTCGTATTTTGAATGATACCGCAGTGGCCGTCAACCAGCAGGGCAAACGCAAGGGCGCCGTAACCGTGTCGCTGGATATGTGGCATCTGGATATTGAGGATTTTCTGGAACTGCGGACCGAAAACGGCGACCAGCGCATGAAGGCCTATGACATTTTCCCGCAGGTGGTTGTGCCGGATTTGTTTATGCAAAAGGTGGAAAACAACGAAGACTGGCTGATGGTTGACCCGCACGAGGTGCGTACCAAATACGGTATCGAGCTGGCAGACCTCTGGGGAAAGGAGTTTGAAAAAGCCTACAATCAGCTGTACCTGGAAGCCTCGTTTGGCAAATTGGAACTGTTTAAGTTTTATCCGGCCAAAGAGTTGCTGAAAAAAATTATGCGTTCGCAGATAGAAACCGGTATGCCGTATATCGCGTTTAAGGATACGCTGAACCGCTACAATCCCAACAAGCATGACGGTGTTATTGTCGGCACCAACCTTTGTACCGAGTCGCACAGTAACGTCCGCCCCAGCCATATTGGCGAAGACGTTTTGGAGAACGGCCGGGTCGTCCGCACCGCGGAGGGCGGTCTGGTTCACGTCTGCAATCTGGTGTCAATCAATCTGGCGAATATCGAGTCGGATGCGGAGCTGGAGAGCGTCTGCGAAACTTCCGTACGCCTGTTGGACAATGCGATAGACTTTACCCGCGTTCCGGTGCTGGAAGGTCAGGAGCACAACAAGCGCTACCGCACTATCGGCGTCGGTGCGATGGGGCTGGCCGATATGCTGGCCAAAAACAATATCCCGTATATTCTGTCGGCGGATTACGTTGATGAGTTGTTTGAAAAAATTGCGCTGTATAATATCCGCGCTTCCGTTAAACTGGCCAAAGAAAAGGGAACGTTCGGCGCTTATGAGGGGTCGGACTGGAGCAGGGGCATCATCTTGGGGCACGATCAGATATGGTTCAATAAAAATGCCAAATATCCCGACGCTTGGAACGAAGTCTTTGCCGATTTGCAGAAATACGGCATTCGCAACAGCCAGATAGCGGCGATTGCGCCCAATACCAGTTCTTCGCTGATACAGGGATGCTCGGCTTCGGTACTGCCGGTTTACAGCAAGTTCTTTGTGGAAACCCACGGCAAAGGCTCCATTCCGAACTGCCCGCCGTATATTCGCGACAAGTTCTGGTTTTATCAGGAAAACCGCAACATCAGCCAGGAAACTGTCGTTGACATTATGGCACGCATTAACAAGTGGATTGATACCGGTATTTCCATTGAGCTGATGTATAACTTAAACCGAAACATTCGCGCCAAAGACATTTACAATACGATAATGAGCGCCTGGAAAAAGGACATCAAAACCCTTTATTACACCCGCACCATTCAAAAGGACGGTTCCAGTCTGGAAAAGACGGAATGCGTCAGCTGCGCCGGATAGGAGAGAAAAATGCAGAGAAAAAAACTTTTTAACGTTAACGGAAATGACGAAATCATCAACCGCCGCATGATTGGCGGCAACGTTACCAACCTGTTTAATCTGAACAACGTCAAATACCAGTGGGCGAACAAAGTCTACCGCCTGATGATGGAAAACTTCTGGATTCCTGAAAAAGTTTCGCTGTTTGATGACAAGCGCGCCTATGAGGAGCTGACCGCCTCGGAAAAGGCTGCTTATGACGGCATCCTGTCGTTTCTGGTTTTTCTGGACAGTATCCAGACCAACAATCTGCCGAATATCAGCGAATACATCACCGCCCCGGAAGTCAACCTGATTCTGGCGATTCAGACTTATCAGGAGGCTGTACATTCGCAAAGTTACGCCTATATTATAGAGAGTATCATTCCCGCCGCCAAACGCGCCGAGATATATGACAAATGGCGTGAAGACAAGGTCTTGCTGGAACGCAACAAATACATCGCTGAAATCTATCAGGACTTTGTTGACAATAAAAGCGACATCAACTTTGCCCGCGTGCTGATTGCCAATTACCTGCTGGAGGGCGTGTATTTTTATAACGGCTTTAACTTCTTTTACAATCTCGCCGCCCGCAGCCTGATGATTGGAACAGCCGACGAGATAAAGTACATTAACCGCGACGAGCTGACCCACTGCGTCATTTTCGCCAATATTATTAAGGAAATAATGAAAGAGAACAGCGGTTTCTTCAATCTGGACGAGGTGTATGCAATGTTTGACAAGGCGGTTGAACAGGAAATCGCCTGGAGTAACCACATCATCGGCCGTAACATTATCGGCATTACCGAAAAGACGATTGAGGAGTACACCAAGTTCATTGCCAACAAGCGTCTGAAGGATCTGGGGCTGAAACCGCGTTATGAAGGCTTTGACCAAAACCCGTACAAGCAGCTGGAAAAAGTTGCCGATACCAACGGCGAGGGAAATGTAAAAGGCAACTTCTTTGAAGCCAACGTGTCGTCGTATAACCAAAGCACGGCTGTTGAGGGATGGGATGAAATCTGAGCCCGTGGCAGCCAAACTCGGCTCCCGTCTGGCGGTTACGGCACCGACTGCCCGTCCTGTCGTCCGCACAACGTGAACCCGGCCGCCCGCAGTCAGCCCATGCTGTCCGACAGCTCTTTCGGTTCCCCGCCTTCCGGCTGCTCTCCCGGCTTCCGCTCGGTGGTCGCAGAACCCGGCTGCCTGCCCGGTTCTCGTCCGGGCATAACCCAAATGAAAATACAAAGGATGGAAAATGCATTTTTTATCGGAATTTAATTTACGCGAATTGCTAAGCTCGTTTGTTGTCCTGTTGGCTATTACGGATATCCCGGGCAATCTGCCTATAGTGATAAACCTGCAGAACAAGGGGATAAAAATCAGCGCCCGCCGCGCATTTATCTATTCTCTGGTGCTGCTGGTGTTCTTCTTTTATGCCGGCGAAGCGTTTCTGAAACTGTTCGGGCTGGACATTTCCTCGTTTGCGATTGCCGGTGCGCTGATAGTCTTTCTGTTCAGTCTGGAAATGATACTGGATATTAATCTGGTCTGCGAAGGTACGGACATTTCCGGCGATGCCACGTTTGTCCCGGTCGTGTTTCCTCTGTTTGTCGGCGCCGGAACCCTGACGGCGCTGTTGGCCATCCGTTCCCAGTATGCCGATATAAATGTTTTGCTTGCCGTTTTGCTGGATTGCGTTGCCATATACGGAACAATCCGTCTGTCGCGTTTTTTCAAAAAACATCTGAGTAGCGCCGCCATTTATGTTATGAAAAAGTTTTTCGGTATGGTGCTTTTGGCAATTTCCGTAAAATTGTTTATTACCAACGTTGCCGAATTGGTCCGCCAGATAAACGCCTGAGAATGAATTTGTTTATCGGATGGCGTCTTCACCGCGTTATTTGGTCTTAGAAGGAGAATATTTTTTTGCAGCCTCTTTTTATCTGTATTTAAATGCCTATATCCAACTCGGCAGAGGAGGTGAAAATGGTGCAGGTATCAATAATAGTTCCCTTAAGCCGCAATGCCGGAGCTGTCTGGCCCGAATTGCGGCAAATCCTAAATGAATACAGTTCGGAAATTGAAGTGGTGTGCGTCGCATCGTCCCGAAAATCATTTCCTTTGGGCAGTTCTTTTTTTAACCAATCTGCTTTGTCCTCGGCTTCTCCAAAGGTGTCTTGCTTCAATGCACCTTTTTCCCGGGAGAATAGTTTGCAATCTCTGCCTGAAGATATGATGCAAGATGGACGGCTGCGTTTTGTCAGGGCTCCCGGAACCGAAAAATATGCGGCAATGAACATCGGGTTGGAAGAAAGCCGGGGCGAATATGTTGCCTTTTTTGAACCCGGAGCAAAAGTTTCCCCCGGGTTCTATAGGGAATTGTACCGTTTTGCTAGCAAAAAGCGTGCGGAAATTGCCGGCTGCGGCATTAAAACGTCAAATCCCGCTGGGGAGGATATCCTGGTCAATATAGCCGCAACCGGGTTCACGTCTTCATTGAAAGAAAAAGCCCGTTTATGGAGAATACCGCAGTATTCTTATGTCGGGAATAAAATCTATCTGCGCCGGGCGTTGTTGGAAAACGGGTTGTTTTTTAAAGAAGATACAAAATTTGCCGATATGTTTTGGACGCCGCTTGTCCTAAAAAAGTTAAAAAGGGCAGCAGCAGTTTCCGGAATTTGGTATATGCCTCCGCAGGAGCCATCAGCCGGTATGGCACGAGAGAAGCCGTCAACGGCGGAATACCAGCTGGCACGCCTGTATACGCGGGCGTTCGCTTCGGTAAATGACCTGATACCCGCAAAATATGCCGTTACCCGGAAAAACATCTGTTTTTTGGGAATTCCAATTATGAAAGTTCTTAAATCTTCCCGTTGCGAAAAATGTTACCTCTTTCACTTGAAAGTCAAAGAAAACAAACGCCGTATTGCGGCTTGAATATATTCGGAGCGCTGCGCAATGTAAAAATCCCTGCCGTCCGGTAAAGGTTTGGCAGGGATTTGGAGAAATACGCGGAGTGCCCACAGATAGGTTCCGGCAATAAATTGCAATAATTTTGCCGCAAATTCCGGTTACGGGCGGCAAAATGCTAAATGGCGCAGTATGCGGCCAGCGTCCTTTCGATGAGCATAGACTCGTCTGTACTGCATGGAATGTTGAAAATTCGGTCAGCCATCTTTCTTGCCTCGTCGGGATGTTCGCAGTCCAAATCAAACGGCGACCATATTTTGACATAATTGTCCAAAAATTTTTCCCAGTCCGAAGCGCAGAGCGTATAGCTGTTGCCGAAAGCGGGGCTTTGGTGCAGCAGGCGGTTGAATGCGCTGTGCGAGCAAATCAGGACAATATGCCGGGCTTGGATTTTTCCGGCTTCTGCTTCGGCAATATCAATAAAAGCCCGGGTATCTTGTATCGGTGCCTTATTGTTCAGAGCCGAACTTTCATGGATGCCGTGTGCCGTACAGGCAAGGTTGGCTATTCGAGCAGACTGCAGTCCCCCGTCGTCTCCCGCGGCATAAAGCATTTGCGGCTTGCCGAATTTTTCAACGATGTTTTTTGCCAGAAGAAACAGCATCTTGGCATCTTTAACGGAAATACAGCCGTCGGCTTTTACCTCGGCGTAGCGAATAAATGTAAGATAAACCATAAATGTAAATTAATGATATGAATAAAAATTATTAAACCGATAAAACTTAGCCTGCCGCTGCCAAAAATGCAAGCGGAAAAATTGTTTTTTTTTTGTTAATTATGCAAGGGAATAATCGGATAAATAATTTGACAAAAATTAAAAAAAGGTTATTTAAAAGGCATAAGACAAAAACAATAAGAAAGGACAGACAATGAGCAGACAAGCCGACTTGCTTGAAGCATACCACAATATTTTGTATGTAATAAATAATGCCCCGTTGAACAGTTATCCGAAATTCGGTAAAAATGATGTCAAAAAAATTCCGTCCGATAAGGCTGAAAAGATTATCGGCAACGTTGTCGGACACCGGCTGGCATCCGTTCCGGCCGACAAACACCCGCATGTTGAACTGGTTTTGGGGTATCCCGGGTCGGGAAAAACGCTGGTGGAAGAAGACATTCTCGCGCGCTATCCCGGAACGATATTAAAAATTGACTATGACGATTTTCGCCGTTTTGACAGCCGTATGGTAGAAAAGAGCAAAGAGAATCCGCTGGTTGCCGACTATTTTGGGCAGATACCCGGTGCTATTAAAGACCGGTTGATGATGGGCGCAGCGGCCAACGGGCAGAGCGTTTTAATCAGCGCGCCTGCGTTGGATATCCAGTCTTCGCCGGAAAATTCCCTGAAAGCGCTTTTTCTGAACAAAGGCTACAGGCTGAATGTCGTCTATATTAATGCCGGCGAAGAATTGTGCTTTTTAAGCAACTTCACCCGCCATTTTAAAGCCCGTGCCAACAACCTGAATAATCCGGATGGAAATTTTGACATTCCCCGGATGGTTCGTCCGGAGGTTCATCGTGCCATTTCCGCCGGCACCCGCCAGAATATTAACGAAATCGTGGGGATGATTGGTCGTGGGGAAAATGTCAGCCTGAAGATGGTTGACCGCGATAACCGCGAAATTCCGTTTACAAACATAGAGGCTGTGCCCCACATAGCGCGCCGCAGAGAACGCAGCCCTCTGAATCCGGCGGAAATCGACCGTTTGGTTAATGAATTAAGTATAATCAGCGATGCAATTCAAAAAGTCGGCATTAACGGTCGGGAAAAGAAAATTCTGGCAGACTTTATGCAGGGTGCGCTTTACAGCCGTTTAATCGAACGGAACATTCCGTCGACAATGCCGATGTTTTTGGATAACCATCAAGGGAGATAACATAGATGCACTTTAAACCGCTTGACGACTTAAGCCGTTGCCGGATTCTGCTGTCTAACGATGACGGCATAGATGCGCGCGGTATCAAACTTTTGGAACAGGAATTGCTAAAACTGAGCAGTGACGTTTGGATTGTCGCACCGAAAAACGAAAAGAGCGGTGCCAGCCACGCCATCACGTCAGATAAGCTGCGCAGCATGCAGGGGCACAGTTCGGTAGATGCGTTTCCCAATGACATTGTTAAAGTTTCCGAACGGCATTATGCCGTCGACGGTACGCCGAGCGACTGTGTCCGTATCGCCTTGAATATGATATTGGCAGATAAAAAACCGGATTTGATTATTTCAGGCATAAACAACGGCCGCAACATTGCCGATGACATAACCTATTCCGGCACAATCGGCGTTGCGGTAGAAGGGATTTTGCACGGCATACCGTCAATAGCCGTGTCGCAGCTGGTAGACGGCGCGGAAGTTGTCAACTGGCAGATGGCGGAAAAATATCTTCCCGGCCTGCTGCAAAAAATTTGCCGCGGGACTTTCGGCGCTGATACGTTGATTAACATCAATTTTCCCAATGTGCCGTTTGAACAGCTGAAAGGGATAACCGTTTGCCGCCACGGCAGCCGCCGGTTTACGCCCGGCACGATAGAGAATGGCCGCCTGAAAGCCGATTCGCTCGAGGGCGTTCCCGCTGCGGGGCGTTACCCTGACGATTGTACCGCCATTAAAGACAGCATAACCGTGTCAGCCCTGAAAATTGACCTGACCGACGAACCTGGGCTTGGCGAATTGCAGCGTCTTTTGGCTTAAAAAAAGGAAACCCTGATTCCTGCAAATATGCAGTTTTGCTTAAAGTTCGGGCTCACCGAATGCACTGCGCAACAAAATACACAAACCGACAAAATTGCGCAATGTTGGGAATAGGGGCTTGACAAGGCCGCTAAAACAGGTCAAACTAAAACACCAACAGCGAACCGTTTTCTCGGCTTCTGCTTGTCAGAGCCGCTGAAATCGTTCAAATTCGCCTGAAAGGAATAAAGAGGAAAATGTTGACCGTAACTGTAATCAGCTTCTGTTGTTGCTGCAACTCCTAAGCCCTGCTGCCGGAGCTGGTTTCAGCTGGAAAAAACAAACGAGGCAGCTGCGCAAGACTGCCTCTTTTTTTAACTTAAAACATAAGGATGATGATAATGAGCGTATATTTATACAATACCCGGACCCGCAGCAAGGATGAGTTTAAACCCTTAAATCCGCCGTTGGTAACGATGTATTGCTGTGGTCCGACCGTATATAATTATGCGCATATCGGCAATCTCCGCACTTATATTTTTGAAGATTTGCTGGTGAATACGCTGAAACTGGCCGGCTACAAAGTCAAACATGTGATGAATGTAACCGACGTCGGGCACCTGACGAGCGACGGCGACGAGGGCGAAGACAAAATGCAGGTTGCGGCCGAACGCGAAAAAAAGAGCGTTCTTGAAATAGCCAGAATGTATGAGGATGCTTTCTTCCGCCATACCGCTGAACTGGGGCTT